>Ga0210398_10000012_pt1 | contig 249205 bp, 214 predicted proteins | sample IncBWC4OmetaG_FD_161047 | JGI IMG/M metagenome (GOLD analysis project Ga0210398, IMG submission 161047) | Forest soil microbial communities from Barre Woods Harvard Forest LTER site, Petersham, Massachusetts, United States - Inc-BW-C-4-O | ecosystem: Environmental > Terrestrial > Soil >... | reverse complement strand
CGTCCAGCCCCCGCGGTATTCTCGACCAGTACACGGGTCTGCCCAGGGACGGTCTCTATCGCCGCGGTAATGGCTCGGGCCACTCGCGCGTATGCTGCTTCGGGATCGCCAGAGACCGCCGCGCCGGGGTGAAAGCAAAATTGCCCCAACCCCAGTGTCGTAGAACGCTCCAATTCTTTCTTGAGGCCACCACTCGCGCGGGCGTACTGCTCGTCATTGTTCGTCGAGACGTTCAGCACGTACGCACCGTGCGCCATGACATGTTTTGGAGACATACTGGTTTCGGCCAGCGCTGTCTTGAAGCGAGTAATCCGGTCGGGATTGATATTGCTTTTGTCGCCGTAAAACTTCGGAATCGCGGTAAAGATCTGGACGGCGGTCATGCCGGCGTTCGCCGAGCGTCGCACGGCCATGTCCATTCCGCCGGTATCGGGCGGATGCGTGCCGAAGATGTGCATATGGCTAAATTTGACCCATGCACACCCGTGCCGTCAGTCATCTCAAGAAATCCGACCCCGCCATGGCCCAGGTGATCGACCTCGTGGGCCCCTGTCGCTTCGCGGTCCGCGCCGAGGGCACGCACTTCGATCATATCGTGCGCGCGATTGTCTATCAGCAGCTCTCCGGGAAGGCTGCCTCGACGATTTACGCTCGCGTGCACGCGTTGTACGGTGATCGGCCACCGACGGCAGCCGAGGTCTTGGCGACCGATGATGCGACGCTGCGCGGAGCCGGGCTCTCGTGGGCGAAGATCAAGTATGTGAAGGATCTCTCGGCGCATGCGCTCGACGGCCGGCTTCCGGTCGATCGGCTCCATGAGCTCGATGACGCGGCCATCATGCACGCGCTCGTGCAGGTGAAGGGGATCGGCCGGTGGTCCGCGCAGATGTTCCTGATGTTCCGGCTGGGTCGCCCGAACGTCATCCCCGAGCTCGATCTCGGAATTCGCAAAGCGGTGCAGCGCGCCTACGGCCTACGCAAGCTGCCGACGCCGGCCCGGGTACAGGAGATCGGCGCCCGCTGGGAGCCGTACGGGACTATTGCGGCTTGGTACCTGTGGCGGAGCTTGGAGCACGCAAAGCCGTCGCGACGACCCGCGCCATCGCGTCCGCGCCGAAAGGCTTCTCCAAAAAAAGCACGGAAGGCATCGAGTCCTCGGCGTAACCGGACATAAAAACGACTGGCAGATCCGGGCGCATCGCGCGCAGGCGCTCGACGAGTATCCGTCCCCCCATGCGGGGCATGATGACGTCGGTCAGCACCACATCGACGCCGCCTCGGGTCTGCCAACGATCGAGCGCCTCGACTCCGTCTCCCGCCTCGACGACGGTGTAGCCCTCGTTGGCGAGCACGCGGGCGGCATATCGCCGTACGGCTTCTTCGTCTTCGACCACCAGCACGCTCTTGCCGTTCGCCGGCTTCGGCCGGCCGGTCGGCGGCAGCTGCGCCTCCGCCGCGCAGGTCTCGCACACGGGCAAATAGATGTTGAACGTCGCGCCCGCGCCCGGCGCGGTGTCGACTTCGATCGCCCCGCCACTTTGTCGCACAATCCCGTAGACGATCGCCAATCCGAGACCCGTACCCTTCCCCCGCTCCTTCGTCGTGAAGAACGGCTCGAAAATTCTCGCGCGGGTCTCGGCGTCCATTCCGCAGCCGTTGTCACTCACGGACAAGAGCACATAGCGGCCCTGCGATAGTCCGGTGATCGTCGAGCGGGATGAGTCGAACAGAACGTTCATCGTGCGCAGTGATAGCACGCCACCGTGCGGCATGGCATCGCGCGCATTGACGGCGAGATTCAGCAAGACCTGATCGATCTGGCTCCGATCGCCACGGACATACGTTGCCGTGGCGTCGGGGGTGACGATGACCTCGATATCTTCCCGGATGAGGCGGCCCAGCAGCGGGCGAGATTCGGCGATGATCGCGTTCAGGTCCAGGACCTGGGTTTGCAATACCTGGCGGCGGCTGAACGCGAGCAACTGGCGCGTGAGCCCGGCGGCCCGAGTTGCCGCAGCGTCCAATTCTTGGAGGCAGAGGGCATCGGGCGAGCCTTGCGGCAATGAGTCGAGCACCATTGCGGCGTTGCCTTTGATGGCCGTCAACAGATTGTTGAAATCATGGGCGATGCCGCCGGCGAGCCGCCCCATGGCTTCCATTTTCTGAGACTGCCGGAGCTGCTCCTCGTTGTGACGCAGCGCCGTGATGTCCTCCGTCGCGCCCTCATAGTACAGCAGCTGGCCGTCGTCGCCGCGCACGATGCGCGCGGTCATGCGCGACCAGATCTGCCCGCCATCGCGCCGGCGCTTTTGCACGACGATCGACGCGGGCGCGGGATCGTTGTCCATCATGGCCTTGACGAACCGTTCGCGGTCGTCCGGATCGACGAAGAAGGCATGGGTATCGGTCGCCAGCAGCTCGGCGCGATCGGTGTACCCGAGCATCTGCATGAGCGCGGCGTTGACGTCGAGGAAATGTCCGTCGGGCGTCATGCGATACAGTCCGATCGGGATATTCTCGATCAACGTGCGATATCGTTCCTCGGACTCCTGCAGCAGCGCTTCGGCGCGCTTGCGAGCGCTGATGTCGTGGATCTGCCCGACGAAGTACGACGGCTGCCCCATCGTGTCTCGCACGATGGCGACGTGTACCTGGACCCAGATGTAGCGCCCGGACGCGTGCCGATAGCGCTTTTCGCGCGTGTACCGGCGAATGGTTCCGGCGAGCAACTGATCGCGGAGCTGGAGGTCTTCGGGTGCATCGTCGGGGTGCGACACGTCGTGCACCGACTGCCCGATGAGCGCGTCGACCGGCCAACCGAGGAGCTCCGAGAGGCCGTCGTTCACACGGAGAAAGCGTTTGTCGAGCGACGTGATCGCCATGCCGATCCCGGCGTACTCGAAGACGTTGGAGAGGACTTCGTCTGATAAGGCGATTTCACTCATTGCAGGATCGTCAGGAGACGCCGATAGAATCGAATCCCAAAGCCGACATTGTCGATCGATAGCCGCTCGTCATTGCCGTGTACCCCACGCCGGTTGTCCTCAATGTCGACGAGCCAGGGGTCGAGTCCGTAGCAGACGATGCCGGCCTGGGCATAGGTGGGCCGGTCGGATGCGCCGACCGAGATCGGCGTCGCGATCGGGACTCCCGGGAGCATCTCCTTCACGACTCGCTCGATGGCGACGAACATTTCCGTGCCGAGTGGCGCGTTGAATTTGGGCTCGACGCCGTCGATCGTGTGGACGTCGACCTTCGGGTCGTTGATCACCCGGAGCAGTGCCTGGCGGAATGCCAGGGTATCCTCATCCGGAAGCAGCCGTATATCTAATTCGGCGGAGGCTTCGGCCGGAATGGTGTTCGTCTTGTTCGACCCTTTGAGTACGGTAATCGAGACCGTATTGCGTAGGAGCGCGTTGCGTTCGGGCTCGGACAGGATCCACGCGCGGGCTCGCGGGTCGTGGATCCAGGTTGCCGCGTCCGATAGCCATTTTCGGTGCTCGCCGGTCTCGTAGCGAGCCTGCGCCTGGAAGAATCGCTCGACGGATGGCAGGACGCGGACCGGTGTCTGCCAGTCGGCAATCCGGGCCAGCGCCCGGGCGAGCCTCGGCACAGGATTGTCGGGCGTGGGGATCGAGCCGTGCGATGTCGCTCCGTGCACGGTTAAGCGCTGCCAGTACGGCCTCTTCTCGCCGACGTCGATCGACCACCATTTGACCTTGCCGTTCTCGACCCGGGTGTCGGCGCCCTCGGTCAGCAAGAATTGCACGCCCGACAAGAGATCCTTGTGCTTGGCCACGAACGTGATCGCACCAGCGCCATCGGACTCCTCGTCGGCGTTGCCGATGAAGACGATATCACGCGTGCGGGGAACGCCGGATCGCTTCAACGCAATGAGCGACATGAGTTGGATCACGGCGTGGCCTTTCATGTCGAGCGCCCCGCGGCCCCATACGTATCCGTCCTTTACTAGCCCTAAGAACGGGTCAACCGACCATCCCTCGCGTGTGACCGGCACGACATCCATGTGGCTGACGAGAGCAATGGCCGAGCGATTCCCTGGGACGGTGGCGGGCAGTCGCGCGTAGAAATTGGCGCGGCCGGGGCCGAGCTCAGTGGTGTCCAGGATCTGGCCTTCAATACCGTCGGCGGCCAGGACCTGTTGGAGCCAATGCGCGGCCGCCAGCTCGTTGCCCGGCGGGTTCGTTGTGTTGACCTGGATATACTCGGAGAGCCGGCGTACGCCTTCGTCGCGAATCGCGAGATCGGCCGAGTCGAGCGATTGTGCCCTGGCGATCGGGGAGATGATCGTCATACTCAATAGTCCTACGAGCGCCGCTCTCATTGCATATAGTGTTTCGGCGGATTCGCCATCTTGAGGACAGGCCGTTCGATCCCGAATGGGTGCAGGTCCGACGGCGTCCGCGCGTCGATTGCCAGCTCGGACAGGATTCGGCCGATAACGGACGCAAACTTGAACGCGTGGCCCGCGCCGATCGCGATCCACACGTTGTCGGTGCCCGGCACGCGGTCGATGACGAAATCGCGATCCGGCGTCAGCGTGTAGAGGCATGTCTTCGTGTAGATCTCTGGCCCGGCCGCGCCAGGCAAGAATTTCGCGAGAAACTCTCTGATACGCTGAATCGCCTCGGCGTCTGGCTCGAACGTTCTCGTGTCGGCCGTTACCGGTTTGCCACCCGCATCGCGGGCGACTTTCGGGCCCTTTTCTCCGAACACGGGAAAGCCGTAGTAGGACGGGTCGTCCATCCAGATCCATACCGGAAATCGATCCGGCGCAAACGCTTCTGGCGTGGGCGACGCGAAATAGGTCACCTGTTCTTGCGTGACCTCGAGTGGGATGTCTGCACCGAGGTGACCGAGAATCATCGAGGACCAGGGGCCGGCCGCGACGATCAGTTGTCGCCCGGTGTACGTTACTCCGCCGGAATACACCTGGACCTCTCCCTGGCGAGACGCGATGGCCGTGACCTTCGTGTTCTCGAGCAGCGTGGCGCCGAAAGCGCGCGCCATTTTTTGATGCGCGGCATTCGCGCGCGCCGCCATCGCGATCCCCGCGCGCGCCTGAAACAACCCGTGCACGTCGTCGGGCAATGTCCATTGCGGCCACCGCCGCATGATCTCTCTGGCGTCGAGCCACTCGTACGCGACGCCGGCTTTGCTCATGCTATCGGCGTAGCCCTGCAGTGGGATCGCGCCTGAGCGGGGGCCGAGGTCGAGGCCACCGGTGCGAAGGACCAGCGATTCGCCGGCATCGGCGGCCAGCATGTCCCATGACTCGTAGGCGCGTTTCGCCAACTCGACATACACGGGTAAGTGGTACGAAAGGCGAATAATCCGCGAGTGATCCTGCGATTCGCCTCTCACGTGTCCGAGCTCGAACTGCTCGATGCCGAGCACGTTGGCGCCGGCGCGCTTGCTCAGCCAGTATGCGGCGCCGGAGCCGAGGCCGCCGAGTCCGAGCACTATGTACTCATACGAGGTTCTCCGCATCACGCCGGCCCGAGTCGTTCGCGTATATAGCGCCGAATGTCGAGGCTCATGCTTTCCATGGGCGCATAGAACCCGCTCTCGAACGGCCGGGCGTGCATCCCGCGTTGGACGCCTTCGCAGATCGTCCAATCCTGGACGTTCACGACGTGCCAGAAGTCGACCGCGTCGCTCGGGTCGAAGTCGGGCGCCGCGATCGCATCGGGGTGGAACAGGCAGTCGAGCGTGATGACCGTGCGTTCGGGGCCCTTTGGCTGCAGCCGAAATGTCGCCACGTGCTCGGCCGACAAGCTGCACATGAAGTTCGGGTAGATCAGCTCACCCTTGTGGCGCGTCTGCTCATCGGCGTCGAGGCCGGCGAACGGGACCCTGTTGGTTGTTCCGGTCTTCGTGAACGTCCACGCGCCCGGCGCGTGAGGGATGCCGCGGTCCCAGTCGAGATCGGAACCGCCGCGGTACTTGAACGCCGGGACGATGGCGCACAACTCCGGGTGCACGCCGGCACAGTGGTAGCACTCGTTGTAGTTCTCGAGGATCACCTTCCAGTTGGCGGCGACGTCGTACTCGATGCTCCTCGCTACCCGGAGCTCGGCCAACGGGTATCGCCGCAGCCGTTCCGGAATCTCTCCGAGTTGCACGGCTAACGTCTGACGCGGCTCCAGGCTGACAAATAGAAACCCGCCCCAGGTGTCCACCGAGACCCGATGCAACGGGAGATCCGGCGGTTCATCCAGAAATGGCGCGTTCTTGAGCGTGCCATCGAATGCATACGTCCATGAGTGATACGGGCACCTGATCGCCGTCCCAAATTGCCCCGTGGACTCGCCCTCGCCGAGAACGAGCTGGCAGCCGCGATGGCGGCACAGATTGTAAGAACCGTGCAGCCCGTCCTCGCCGCGAACGACAAGAATGCTTTCGCCGGCGACGTCGACGACGCAATACGAGCCACGGCCTAGAGGAGCGCGCCCTACGTACACCCACTCACGTGAGAAAATCCCATCGCGCTCGCGGGCATAGAAGTCCGGCGAGAGGTAGCACGAGCGGTCGAGCGTGCGTTCCAGCGTCACCGCCTCGCGTCCTTGAGAATTTCACGCGCGGCATTGTACCCGCACGCCCCCATGACGCCGCCACCGGGATGCGTCGCCGCGCCACAGAGGTAGAGATTCTTGATTGGTGTGCGATAATCCGCGTAGCCGCCAACGGGTCGCATGAAGAACAGGGAGTTGAGCGCCATAGCGCCTTGCATGATGTTCCCCCCGGTCAACCCATAGCGTTGCTCGATGTCGACCGGCGCCAGCACCTGCCGATCGATGACTGCGCGCTTGAAGTTGGGCGCATACTCGCTCAGGATGTCGAAGCACCGATCGGCGAATGCATTCTTCGCCTGATCGACGGATGCGCCGTTTCTGAGTTTGTACGGGAAGTACTGAATAAACATCGACATGAGATGCTTGCCCGGCGGCGCGACGGTGTTATCGAGCACCGAGGGAATCGTGCATTCGAGAATGGGGCTCCGCGACGGCCGGTCGTACTTGACGTCGTCGTACGCCTCTTCGATGTAGTCGAGCGTCGGACAGATGTGGATGGTGCCGCGATGCTGCGGCCCGGGCGCGGTGCCGCGGCACGCCGTGAAGTCCGGCAGCTCCGATAGTGCGACGTTGATCTTGAGGCTCGCGCTCGAGTAGTCGATGTTGGAGACGGCGCTCGCGAAATCGTCCGGCAGGTCTTTCCGATCGACCAGGCGCTCGAAGGTCACGTGTGCGTCAGCGCCTGAGGCCACGCGCGTCGCCGTGATCTCGGAGCCGTCTTCGAGCACGACGCCCTGCACGCGATTCTCGCGAATGACAATTTGCGCGACCTTGGCGTTGGTCCGGATCTCGGCCCCTGACGCGCGGGCCGCGGAGGCGATGCTATTCGATATGCCACCCATGCCGCCGCGCACATAGCCCCAGACGCCGCGCACGCCATTGGTCTCGCCCATGACGTGATGGAACAGCACGTAGGCGGTCCCGGGCATCGAGGGTGAGGCCTTGGCGCCGATAACGGCATCCGTAGCCAGCGTGACCTTGAGCTGCTCGGATTCGAACCACCGGTCGAGAATGGGGCGTGCGGCGCCGGTGAGGACGTCCACGGCTTCCACGCCGTGTGTGCCGAGCTTGGCGAACCCCCAGCCAAGCTTGGCGAGCTTGAAGAGATTCTCGGGCGCGAACGACCAGGGATCCGGCGGCGTCATCGTGAGCGTCGGCTCGATGAAATCCGCGACGCGTTCGAGCATCGCCTCGTACTTCGGCAACGCCTCGGCGTCCTTGGCCGAGAATTTCGCGATCTCGTTGTAGGTCGCGGCCTTGTCGGGGCCGAGCATGAGATAGCGACCGTCGGGGAACGGCGAGAAGGACGACGGATTCCGCGGGATCATCTCGAATCCGTGCGATTTGAGATCGAGATCGCGAATGATCTCGGGGCGCAACAAACTGTTGACGTAGGATGCCGTCGAGACTTTGTATCCTGGCCAGATTTCTTCGGAGACACACGCGCCGCCGATGACTTCGCGGCGCTCCAGCACGATCACACGCAGTCCGGCTCGCGCGAGGTACGCGGCGGTCACCAGGCCGTTGTGGCCGGCGCCAATGATGGCAACATCGTAAGAGGGCTGTGTCATAGCCCTCCACGATACTATCGAGTGTGCGGAGCGGACAAGAAGCGGCGGGCGGGCACCCCGGTGCGCCCGCCCGCCGACATCTCAACTCTGCGTCACGCTACGACGCCTAGTTATCTCATTTCTTGGCGCGATGTCAAGTGTGCATGGAGCTTGGCGACTGCCGCTGTGAGTTGCGCCTGGAAATCGGTGAGCGCTTCGAGCACCGGCGTCGGCGTCGGCCGGTCGGCGCTCTCGACCATCGTCATGAGCTTCGCGAGGCTGCGCGCGATCCCGTCGGCGTGCACGGACTCCATGGCGCTGTCGCCGACCGCGTGAGACAGCGCATCGGCTTCGGCCATCGCGTTCCAAATGCGCTTGGCGACCGCGAGCTGTGTGACGAGCACCGTTGGCGCGAGGCGCAGGCGAGGATCGAGGACCACGCGGAGCGGCTGCGTGTGGGTGACGCCGTTGACCGTCAGGCGCACCTGATAGGTGCCGGGCACGACGAATGGTCCTTCCGGGTCGGCGACCGTGCCGGCGCCGGGGATGGCCGAGATGCTGTACTCATGCTCGGACGCGGGTGGACGAGGATACCGTAGGTCCCACACGAACCGATTGATCCCGGAGTCGACCGGCAGGATCACGGGACGCGGGAGCCAGTCGCTCGTGAACGACGGCGGGTGCCTCGGCGAACTGACCGTCGAATCATCGCCCAGCTGGTCGCTCGCGAAGTGGCGCACGACGGTCCCCTGCGCGTCGAGAATGTCGAGCGCGATCGGTGCGCTCGGGCGAGCGGCGAGAGAGTAGTCGATGATCGCGCCGGCGGGCGGATTGTCGCCGTGCGGCGTCTCGGGCGGCAGCGGCGTGTCCTGGTTCACGCTGCGTCGCACGCGAATGGCGCGCGCTGGGGCGAAGAGGTGCACGTCGCCGCGCGCGTTGTCCCGGAGCGGCGAGAGGTCGTCGAGGACCCAAAACGAACGTCCGTGCGTCGCGACAATGAGATCGCCATCGTGCACGACCAGGTCGTGGATCGGCGAGACCGGGAGATTCAGTTGCAGCGACTGCCAGTGATCGCCGTCGTCGTATGAGACATAGACGCCGAGCTCCGTGCCGGCGTAGAGCAGGCCCTTGCGCACGGGGTCCGCGCGCACGGCGCGCACGTAGGCGCCGTACGGGATCCCCTGATCGGCACGACTCCAGTGGGCGCCGAGATCGTGCGTCCGGTAGATGCAAGGCGCGATGTCATCGAGGCGATGGCGATCGATCGCGACGTACGCGGTCGCGGAGTCGAGTGGGGAGGCGTCGATGATGCTGGCCTTGCTCCACGGTGCCAAGTCCGGTGGCGTGACATTGCGCCAGTGGAGTCCCCGGTCGAGCGTGACCTGAATTCTCCCGTCGTCCGTGCCCGCCCAGATGATGCCCTCACGCTTGGGCGATGGGGCGAGGGCATAGATCACACCGGAGTCCGAGCGTGTCAGAGCGGGGCTCGCGAACTGCCAGGAGAGCCCGCCGTCGGTCGTCTTCAGGAGACGCTGCGACCCGAAATACAGCGTGCGCTTGTCGATCGGATCGAACACGAGCGGCGAGGTCCAGGTAAACCGGTAGCGGCGCTTGTCGATCGGCACATCGAACGCGTCGCGCGGCCACGGCTGGATATCCTGCGTCACGTTCGTCGTGCGATCGAATCGCAGCAACCCGCCGTAGGTGTTGCCGCCATAGATGATGTTCGAGTCGAGCGGGTCGAGCGCGATCATGCCGCTCTCGCCCGCGCCCGGCAGCATCCAGTCGCGGTACGTGATGGTGCCGTAGTCGCTTCGGCTCACGACGCCCATGCTGCCGGCGTCCTGCTGGGCGCCGTAGATCCAGTACGGCCACCGATTATCGGTGATCACATGATAGAACTGCGCGGTCGGCTGGTTGAACCACTCGCTCCACGTCGCGCCGTAGTCGAAGCTCACCCCCACGCCCTGGTCGCTGGCGAACGCGACATGCTTCGAGCTCGTGGGGTCGATCCACATATAGTGATAGTCGTCGCCGCCTGGATTGCCCTTGATGGCCGTGAACGTCTTGCCACCGTCGGTCGACCGGAGGATCGCGACGTTCGGCGCGTAGACGACGTCCGGATTCGACGGGTCGACGAACACCTGGCCGAAATACCATCCGCGGCCCAAGCGCGGGTCCGTACTCGTCTGCCGCCACGTGGCGCCGCCGTCGTCTGAACGAAACAGGCCCTTGCCCTCGCAGATGGCGTAGACCACTCCCTTCACCGTCGCGAGCCCAATGCGTCCCCCATCCTTGGGCAACCCCGAGAGCTCGGTCCACGTGAGCCCTTCGTCGGTCGACTTGAAGACGCCGCCGCCGGGACCTTCGACTGGTGGGTACTGGCTCCACGGCGGCCGGTGCGTTTCCCAAAGGGCGGCGTACACGGTGTGCGGGTCGTTCGGGTCCCATGCGAGGTCGATCGCGCCCGTGCGTTCGTTGCGGTACAGCACCTTCCGCCACGTCTGGCCACCGTCTGTCGAGCGATAGACGCCTCGATCGGGGTTCGGGCCGTACGCGTGGCCGAGCGCGGCGACCAGCAGCGTGTTGGGGTCGCGCGGATCGACGAGAATGCGCGCGATCTGTCTTGTCGAGTCGAGTCCCAGGTGCGTCCATCCATGGCCGCCGTCGGTCGACTTCCACATTCCGTTGCCGTACGTGATGTCGGACCGCATATCGGCCTCTCCGGCACCGACATAGATGACATGCGGGTCCGATGGCGCGAGCGCGAGCGCGCCTACCGATGCGAATGTTTGCGCGTCAGTCAGCGGCTCCCACGTGCGCCCGGCGTTTCCGCTTCGCCACACGCCGCCGGCGACGCCACCGAAATAGAACGTCGCGGGGTCGCCCGCGACGCCTTCAATGGCGAGCGCGCGCCCGCCACGAAATGGACCCACGAGCCGCCACTGCATCTTCGGCTGCGCCTGCGCCACAATGGCCCAGGCGAGGAGCGCACACGTCGACAGGATTCGCATTTGGGCCCAAGTATATCACGACATGGGACCGGTGCGCACAACTACCCCAGCGGATCGATAGCGTCCGGCGACGCCCCGAGAACGCTTGCCCGCGCCCCAGACCGCCCTCGCCCGCACCAGTTCGTCGGCTACCCATTGCGGCGTTGTGACCGCACACTGAAAGCGAGCAGAATAGTGGCGCAGCTCATCGACCACTTCGAGCTCCAGGTCCACGAACTCGTATAAAACACAGAGGGTCCTCCGGCCCGTGCTCTTCAAGGCCTGAGCGCGGATACGAGATCGTTATAGCGACAAGACGCACCTTTCGTCGGCTACACCATCGCCCGGCCTACGAGCCCACCTCGCCCGTGAGTTGCTCAAACCGAATCGTCAGGTCTCGCGATGGAGCTCCTGCGCGGTCCACACCTTCTGAAATTCGAATCCAGTCAAGCGCGCGTCTTTGACCCGTTCCACGAATGGATCGGTCACGAAGACGAACGCCTTGATGAGCTGCGGGATCTTGAAGATCGAAAGCCCGGCCACGCGCTCCGGCCAAAACACGTACTCTTGGATCGACTGGATACGGCCGCTGCTCTGAAAACGCGTCAGCTTCGATCGTGACTCGTCCAGCGCGTCGACGACACGCGTCACGTTATAGGCCATGTATTCCGCCCTGCCGTAGCGCAAGGGCAGCAGCTCTCCGTTCGGCCGCAAGAAATCGAGCAACACCTCGACCGCACGGACGGTAAACACCGGAACGACGCCGAGGAGCGTGTGGTCCGCCAGCAAGGCCGTTTCGTCATCCTCGTCGGCCGCTGTGATGGCGACGGGTTGCCAGTCCGTCGCCATTGGTTGTCCATTGAATCGTTCGTAGATCGTTACGTCAGCGCCGTCCTTCGTCGCAAAGGCGCAGTACTTCGTCTCGGCGGGACTGAGCAGATATACAGCGGGGGAACGCTCAATGGGGGAATGAGCCATTCAGGAGTTGGTCCTTGTTGCGACCGAGGGTCTGCAGCACTTCCGAGTGAGTCGTTGCCTGCGTCGCTCACGTTAGCGATCGGCGATTACGAGTGCTTGATCGTCCGCTGCCGGAGTCTGCCCTGCTCGTCGAACACGAACAAGAGATAAATCGAGCGATGGTGGAACAGCGTCGAGGACGAGTCGCGCACTTTCCCTTCGATCCGGTGGGTGCTCGGATCAAAACTCGAGTGCTGGATATGCAGTGAGTCGAGCACGGCGACGACACGTCCGGGATCGGCGAGGTGCGGCACGGCCTGATTGAGCTGGTCGTTCACCTGCTGGGCGGTCTCGCCACGCCCGCCGCATCCGAGAGCCAGCACCAGCAGCGGCCATGTCTTTCTCACTTCAATCGCCTCGTCAGCTCGAATTCGATCTCGGTCTTCTTGCCATGCCGGTCGATATTGGGCCGGGCCAAGACACGGAGACGCTCGTCCTCGAGCTGTCCCATCGCGGTGATGGTGCGGCGCAAGACCATGCCGTTCGGCGCCGAGAACTCGACCTGCCACCCGGGGTGGTTCTCCTCGTCGGCGTAGTACTTCACGACCTCGGCGACTGACTGATTCGTGTACTCGTCCCAGACGGTACCCGAGGGCAATCCATTCATCGATGGCTGCACGTGACTCGTCGCGGAGTCAGTGCCCGGCATGGGCGGCACGTATGTGCTGAGCGCACCCACAGGTTGCTTGTCGACCTGGTGCTGCTCGACCGCTTTGATGTCGGCCTTCAGTTCCTTCACGTCCTTCACGCCGGGCAGCTTCTCCTGCACCATGCCCCAGATCTGCATGCCGAGGACGATGCCGCAACCGAGGAATGCCAGTGTCGTGAGCGCCATGACCGCGCCCCGCAGGGGATACTGGTGCGGCACGCGCAGCAGGTAGCTCACGAGCGCGAGCAACCCGACCGTGATACCCGCGGTCACCCACACGTTCGGGACGGCTGCCCCGAGTATCTGATGCACGTGCGCGGCGGCGTTCGCCGACGTGTCCTGCAGCAGTACGATCATCATGCGACGCGGAGTGTGCGAACGATCTGGCGGAGTTGTGTGCTGCCGTCGAGCAGCTCGGCCGAGGCCGAGGTCATTTGCTCGCAGGCGGCGCTCTGTTCTTGGGTCGAGGCACTGACTTCCTGTGCGGCCGCGGCGTAACCCTCGGCCGTGCGGGCGATCGAGCCCAAGCCGAGTGCGGCTTCTTGGACGGCGGCCATGCTCTGGCCGGCGGCCTCGGTGACACCGTTCGCGGCGGCGCGGGTGCGGCCGGCGAATTCGCCGACCGTGGCGAGGGCCGCATCGATATCGCGCGTGACTTTCGCGATCTCGGCTACGCGTGCCACGCCTATTTCCATCGCGCGGGATACGCCGACGACGCGCGCGCTGACGTCGCCCGTCGTGCGTGCGATGTCCTCGGCTGCCTGTCGGGCCTGCGTGGCGAGCGCGCGGACTTCGTCGGCGACGACTCGGAACCCGCGGCCGGCATCACCGGCACGGGCCGCTTCGATCGCCGCGTTCAGAGCCAACAGATTTGTTTGATCGGCAATGCCTCGCACCAGGCCCGCGAACCGGTTGACGTCATCCGTGCTCGCCGTGAGGGCCGAGACTTCGGACGCGGCTTGTTGGACGGTGTCGCGCACGTCTTTGAGGATGCCGAGCGCGCGCTCGACTTCTTCGCGTTTGGCGCTGGCCGAGGTCGCGACGTCGGCCGCGAGCTGGGTGACTTCCTCGACGCCGGAACGGACCCCGGTCGTCCGTTCCGTGACACCCTTGAGCAGCGCGTCGATGCGATGCAGCGCCTCGACCTGACTCGTGGCACCCGCGGTGACTTCGCCCATCGAGTCGGCCGTCTGCGACGCCGCATTCGAGATCTGCTCGGCAACGGTGGTGAGATCATGCGCGGACTTGGCGACACTCTCGGCCGTCGCGCTGGCAACACCGACCACCTTGGCCAGCGACTCGGCCGATTGATTGAGGGCCGAGGCCAGCGTCTCGAACTCGCCGGGCAGTGCGGCGGTTGTGCGTGAGGTCAGGTCGCCATCGCTCAGGTGCTGTGCGTGCGCGAGGAGCTGCTGGAGCGGACCCGCTATGCCGCGCACCGTGCCGCGGACGACCAGGAGCGAGAGCGCCATGGCGGCGAGAATGGCGAGCACGAAAAGAAAAGCCCGGCGAGCGGCGTCGTCGCCCAAGCGGACCGATTGCTCGCGCTCGCGCGCGCCCTTGAGCTGGGCGAGGCGATCCAGGTCATCGAGCACGGCGCGGACGAGCGGGCGGGCGGCTGAGCGCTCGGTGACGGCGGCATCGGCGCGTCCGAGCGCGTGGAGGACGTGGGCGAGGGAGAAACGCACCTCGAGCTGGGACAGCTTGGCATCGACATCGGCGAGGAGCGCCACTTCGACCGCGGTCTGATCGTGGCGCGTCGTCATCTCGTGTTGTATCGCGTGCGCGTTCTCGCTCAGCGACCGATACTCGGCCGCAACCGAGTCGCCTTGGGTGTCGAGCAACCGGCCGGCGGCATCGACTTCGCGCGCGACGTCGCTCGAGAGGCGCGAAGCGAGCTGGGCGTCGCTCTGGGCGCCCGATACCGAGTCTTTGACGGCGATGGAGAGGTAATGGAGCGCTGACCAACCGATCGCGCCGGCCGCGAGCAAGAGCACGAGCAGGCCTGCGAACCCGATCCACAGTCGCTCGGCGATCGATCGCGAGCGCTTGAGTCCGCTATTGTCGGAGGTCATCTGTTTTGGGACGAATAAGCTCGACTCTTGCAACTGTTTCCGCGCCGTATGATTAACCACGACGACCTGCACACTGCCGCCTCTGCGTCAGCGAACGCGACGGCGATCGACCTCAGCGAGGCTAGAACGTCCACGTCAAGCGCGGCTGTTAGCGCGAGCGAAGCGAAGCGCCGTTTGATTTTTGGCGCGTTCTTGATCGGCCTCGCCGCGAACGTCGGAGTGGCCCTCTCGCTCCGTAACAATTTCCCATTCGAGGACTCGGTCAATCACCTCACGCGATGGATGCTCATGGCCCACGCGTGGACCGGACACGGAGCGCCGTACGTGCGGCTGCACGCGATCCCGAGTCCGTACCTCGGGCTCGATCTCGTCGGCGCGGCGCTCGCGACGGTGCTCTCGCCCGAGATGACGCTGCGTGTGACCGCCGTGCTCGTGGTCATGGCTCTCCCGGTCGGGTTCTATCTGCTGCTCCGGGCCGTGAATCGGGAGAACACGGGCTGGGCGCTCGTGGGTGTGCTGGTGGGCTTCGGCTTCTTTACCCACGTGGGCTTCATGAATTACACGATCGGCATCGGGATCGCGCTGGCGTGGCTCGCGGCGTGGTGGCCGTATCGGGCCGCGCTGTCTCCAGCGCGCTTCGCCGGGCTCTCGTTGGGGATTATCGTCGCGTATCTCTTCCACCTCTCGGCGCCGCTCATCATCCTCGTCGTCATCTGGCTCGACATGCTGCTCAACTGGCGCGACGGACGCTGGAAGGGTGTCATCGGCATCACCCTGGTGCTGGTGGCGTTTTTCCTCTTGCAGGCCGCGCTGACGCCGATCGTCGCGCCGGGGACGCATCGGTTCTCGCATTTCGGCACGGTGTGGTCCAAGATCCGGAACCTCTTCACGCCGTTTTACGTGTTCGGGTACGCTCAGGCGATTGTCACGTCGGCAACCTATGTGCTCGCGCTCGGGCTCTTTCTCCGCACGAATCCGCGGCCCTCGCTCAAGACGACGTGGGGGCTCGCTGTGCTCGCGTTTCTGGCCTTGTACTTCATCTTCCCGGCGAATCTGCCCGGTGCCGGCTATCTCGATATGCGGTGGCTCGTGCCCGCGGTGTTGTTGCCATTTACGCTCACGAGTCCGAACGCGAAGCCGGTGAGTCTCAGAATGGTCATGACACTGCTCGTCGCGTGTTTGATCAACACGGCGATTCTCGCGCGATCGGATCACGCGATCGATCACGAGCTCGATGACTACGCGGCCGCGCTCAACCAGCTCCCGCCAGCGAAGAACGTGCTCCCGCTCGTTGCCGACGACCTGCGGTGGGGACCGCGCGTGCTCCCGTATCGGCATTTCGCGTTCTGGTACCAGATCGAACGCGGCGGCCGCGAGCCCGGGTTGTTCGGGTGGCCGAAAGAGAGCTTCATGCCGTACTTCGAGGAGACGGACGCCCTGTACGATCCACAGGGGTGGGATGGCGGGCCTGAGGAACGCCGAGAGCCGCTCGACTGGGAGCGGATCCTGGCGCAGTACGATTATGTGATTGTCGCCGGGCCAGACCCGCGTGTGCGCCAGGAAGTGAGCGCGCACACGCGAGAGGCCTATAGCGTCGGAGAAATCTCCGTGTTCGCCGTACCGAGTACTACGCGGCCCAATCCCGGAGCGTAGACGCGGCCACGCCGCGGCGCACGCGGGCAAGCGCGCGGTCGCGGAGCTGACGCACCCGCTCGCGACTCACGCCGAAGATCTGACCAATCTCTTCGAGCGTCAGGGGCTCGCCGGTCTCGAGGCCATAGTACAGCGCCAAGATGCGGCGATCGCGCGGCGGCAACTCTTCGAGCGCGCTCCAGAGTGCCTCGCGGCGCGCCCGCTCATCGAACCCGGGCGGCAGCCCATCGTCATCTTCGCTGGCCACGAAATTCGCCAGCGTCGCGCCACCATCTTCCGAACCATTGCGCGACACCGGCTCATCGAGCGACCGCTCGGGATACGCGAGGGCCGAAAGGCTCTGCACCATTTCGACCGACAGACCACAGACTCGCGCGACCTCGTCGACCGTGGGCTCGCGATTGAGCGCCTGGCGAAGCGCGGTTTGCGCCTTGCCGAGACGTGCCACATCGGCCGCGCGCCCAAGGGGCAGACGGACCGAGCGACCGGTGGTGGTGATGGACGACAGGATCGCTTGCTTGATCCACCACACGGCGTAGCTGATGAAATTCACGCCGACGTCGGGATCATACTTATCCGCGGCGCGGCACAGCCCCGCGTTCGCCTCGCTGATCAGATCATCGAGCGGGAGACCGCGGTTCTGGTATTTCTTCGCGACTGAGAACGCGAACCGGAGGTTCGCGGTGATCAACTCCTCGCGCGCGCGCGCGCGATCGCCGGTCGAGACGCGCGGATTGCGCATGCGACGGGCGAGATCCTTCTGGGCTTGTGCGGAGATAACGGGGGTACGACGTAATTCCTCAATGTACAAGTCGAGGATGTCCGCTCCTGGAACGTCCCCGCCGGCGGCCGGTTGCGTGAGGTGTCCGGCCGTCGCCTTGGCATGCTTCACTATTCGGGACCCGGTTAAGTGGTGTGCCGGCTACGAAGTGGCCGGACATCAAGTGCGAACAAGATAATCAAAGAGCAGCCTCGGCGGCGTATTTTTTTATAAAGAATACAAATGTTCCCCAGTTGCCGCTGCACCGGGTGTGCGTCTCACAAATGTATGCGCAGATCCTTTTTTCGAAACGCCATAAACGCCATTTCTGGTGTGACGCTAGCGCTCGCTGCTTGCCGGCCTGTCAAGCAGGTTTCGGCGCTCGGCAAGGATATCGCGCATGAGTTTGGGCGGCCCATCATGGTCTCGGTCGACCGGAGGAGCCACCTGATTCTCGTCATTCCGCCGGCTAAGGTCGATACCACCAAGCCCGATTCGGTTCAGCGCGATACGACGGATCCGCCGACGCTGGCTCGGCATGTCGCAGAGTATGCGGTCGCGCATTATCAGCACAAATCGTCGCTTAAGAGCGTCACCGTCATCTTTGACGCTGGGGATAGCGACTCCACGATGACGTTTGGCAACTACACGTGGAGTGCGGACGATTTGTCTGGGAAAACGCATGCGGTGGCGGGAACACCGGGCGTGAAATCCGACTAAAACCTTCGACGCACTTCGGGCGTCTTATAGAGTGAAAATATGCTTTGGGCTTCGCTTCGCTCGCCCAAAGTGTTGAGGGGAGAGCGCCGGTGATCGGCCACCTGAATGACTTGGTTGGTGAAGCTGCACAAAGCGTTCGGGTGAACGATTCGGCTGGCTAGGCTGGACGAAGCGTTCGGGTGAATGACCGGTTAGTGAAACTGGACGAGGCGTTCACGTGAACGATTTGGCTGGCGAGGCTGGACGAAGCGTTCGGGGTGAGCGACCGGTTAGTGAAGCTGGACAAAGCGTTCACGTGAACGATTTGGCTGGCGAGGCTGGACGAAGCGTTCGGGTGAGCGACCGGTTAGTGAAGCTGGACAAAGCGTTCACGTGAACGATTTGGCTGGCGAGGCTGGACGAAGCGTTCGGGTGAGCGACCGGTTAGTGAAGCTGGACAAAGCGTTCACGTGAACGATTTGGCTGGCGAGGCTGGACGAAGCGTTTAGGGGACGAGACCCGAGTGCGAGACCGTTCCCCCTCGATTTTGGCGAAGCGAAGCGAGCCACAAAACTTTCTTGTACCACCGCACGTAGTGCCCAGTGTAAGACCTACTAGGAGTTCAATAAATGCCCTCGATGACAATGGCGCGCCGGCAAGAGTCGGCCGTCTGCCCCCACTGCGATTCCCTCGTTCGTACGCATACCCAACAGCGGACCGTCACGGTAAACCGGACTCGGCTTCGCGTCCCCAACGTGACCGTTGATGTCTGCCCGGAGTGCGGCGGGATGATTTCCGTCTCCCGTAGCGCATTGGCCCAGTTCCGCGAGGCCGGCGTCCCGAAGTAAGTTTCAGATCGCTCCTTACTTCGGGAAGGCGGTCATGGGTGAGATCGGTATCGAAAAAATTCTGCTCCTGCTGTTGATCATCCTTTTGCTCTTCGGGGCCAAGCGGCTGCCTGAGTTCGGCCGCTCCCTCGGCAAGGGAATCAGGGAGTTCAAAGGCAGCTTGTCGGGCGTCAAAGAGGCAATCAATGAGGCGCCCCAGCAGGACCAGGTGAACGCGGGTCGCGCGGATACGACGAACACCACCGCGCCCACGCGATCGGAAACGGCTGGAGATCAGGCGACCAGGGAGCCGCGCCGGCTCATTGGTTGAAATGAAAGGTTCGCTCCGGGGCATGTCCCTGGAGCGACACTTGAACGATCCAGCGCTCAAGCAGCAGTTCGTGACGCCGATGTTCGATATCATCGCGTCGCGATATGATGAGTTCACGCGACTGTTCTCGTTCGGGCTCGATCGGCACTGGAAATCTCAGCTGCTGAGCGAGCTCGAGTCGCATGTGGGCCCCAATACTCGCGCACTCGATCTCGCCTGTGGGACGGGCGATCTCACGTTTGCGCTCGCCGCGAAGGGCGCTCAGGTCACGGGAGTGGACGCATCCCCTCGGATGATCGAAGCGGCGACGCAGCGATCACACGGGCCGCTGTCGCCGTCGTTCGTGGTCGGCGACATGACCGCGCTCGATGTGAGCGATGCATCGATCGATGTCATCACCGCCGGATACGCGCTGCGCAATGTGCCGGATTTTCGCCGAGGATTGCGAGAGATGGCGCGAGTGCTCAGGCGCGGCGGTCGACTGCTGACGCTCGATTTCTATCGCCCCACAAACGTCGTGTGGCGCCAGGTTTTCTTGGCGTATTTGAGCGCCGCGGGCAATACCGTGGGCTGGCTCTGGCATAGAGAGCCAGTCGTCTACGGCTACATCGCCCGATCAGTCGACCACTTCGTCTCGATCCCAGAGTTCAACGCCGCGCTCGTCGAGGCCGGTTTTGCCGTCGAACGAGTCTATTCCCACCTGTACGGCGGGATCGCGGTCCACCACGCACTACGTACCTGAGTCCGGCGCCCGCTTGTCGTCGAACGGCTCGAACTCCCCAGTATCGAGCCCGCGGTCCGCATCACCGCCGAGTTCGCGCCGCTTGGCCTTCTTCTGATCAGCTTTCGTTTTCTCCTTCGGATCAACCGTCGGAACCACCGGCTCCCGGGACCGTGACTCTTTGTCGGTCATCATGCCAGACCGGGCCGCAAATCGCATGCCCTATACCACGGCAGCGCTTGGTGTTACGGCTGTGGGACGCACTCGGTAACCCCGCGTCAATAGAGTGACACGCCGTCCCAGTACCCTGGGCTCCACTCTCACTGGGGGGATGGGTGCAACTCAACGTCATCTACGCGGGGCTCGTGCTCACGGCCGGCGTAGGGCTCGCCGCGTGCGATTCGAGCAAGCCGCTCGCGCCAAGCGCGTCGGAATCGGTCGCGGACGCATCCGGGACCGACGGCCTGCATGTGATCAAGCACGTGCTCTTGATCTCGGTCGATGGGATGCACAACGGCGATCTCACGCACTACGTCGCGACGCATCCGAATTCCGTGCTCGCCAAGTGGGAGCACAGCGGCGTCACGTACAGCAACGTGACCGGCTCGAAACCCTCGGACTCGTTCCCCGGGCTCCAACAACTCATCAGCGGCGCGTCGGCCGCGACGACTGGCGTGTGGTACGATGTCAGCTACGACCGGCAGCTCTCGCCACCCGGCTCGAACTGCTCCACGGTCGGCACCACCGTCACGTTCGACGAGTCGATCGACATCAACTCCACGCGCCTCGATGGCGGCGGTGGCATCAACCCCGCCGCGCTGCCGCGCGATCCCAATAACGGCTGCACGCCGGTCTATCCGTGGCAGTACGTGCGCGTGAACAACATCTTCGAGGTCGCGCACGACGCGGGCTACGTGACCGCGTGGTCGGACAAGCACATCGGCGCGTACACGATCGTCGAAGGTCCGTCCGGGAAAGGCGTGACCGATCTCGCCAACCTCGAGGTCGCGGGTACGCTGCCCGATGGGAACACGCCGGGCACCGACGTCAACGACAACATCACGTACGACAGCATGAAGGTCGCCTACGTGCTGAATTGGTGCCGCGGACTGGATCATACGGGCAAGAAGCACATTGGCGTGCCGGCGATCTTCGGCATGGACTACCAGTCGGTGGTGACCGGCCAAACGGTCAACAGCTATGTCCACGCCGACTACACGCCGTCGCCGCAGCTCGGCAAAGCGCTCGACTACGTCGACAGCACGCTGGGCCGCATGGAAGCGACGCTGCGCGAAACGGGGGTGGCCGACGAGACACTGATCATCGTTACGGCCAAGCACGCCCAAGGGCCGATCCTGCCGTCGCAGGTCAGGATCATTGCTGACACCTTGCTGCAGACGCAGGTCGACAGCGTCGCCCCGCACCTCGTCGCGGGCTCGACCCTGGACGACATCGGACTCCTCTGGCTCAGCAATCAAGACCTGACCTCGGCCGCGGTCGACGAGATTCAGCTCAACGCGGCGACGAACGGCGCGCAGCACATCCTGTGGGGCACCAGCCTGACTGCGGGAAACGCCGGCTTCCCCGGATTCCCGAGCCCCCTCCAGGACAGCCGCACGCCCGACATCATCGTGCTGCCGCAACCCGGCGTGATCTACGATCCCATCGGGACGACGGTGCTCGAGGACCACGGCGGGTTCCACGACTACGACGTCGAGCTGCCGATCCTTCTGTTCCTGCCCGGGGTGCCGGAGACGCACATCGACGCGCCCGTAGATTCGAGATCGGTGGCCACAACCGCCCTCTGGGCGATCGGGCTCAACCCGGGCCTTCTGGCCGGGGCGGTCATCGAGGGTACGCCCGTCCTTCCCGGGTGGCTCGAAGCGTACACGCACCGGTCGCAGCAGGTCGTGGCGTCTAAGTAAGTAGCGCTTAACGAAACAGAGTCGCGCGGATGACATAAAGTCCGCGCGACTCTTTTGCGAGTCGATCGTCTCTCTAACATGAGCGCCGCATACATGTACGCCGCGGCCCTTGTCCTGGCCGCTCTCGCGTCTCCGACTCCCGAGAATCCCGATTGGGTGATCATCCCCGGCTCCCGAGTCGGTGCGATCACCGCCAAGTGCACGTTGGCCGATGTCGCCCGCTCCTACGGCGAAACCAACGTGCGACTCAAGCGGGACGCCGGCGTGGTCGAGGCCGTGATCTTTCCCGATGACTCGCTCCGTCGCATCGAGATCGTCTTTGGCGACACGATCAACCTGCGCTATCCGAAGAGCGTCACGCTCCGCGGGTCGCAGTCGGTGTGGCACACCATGGCGGGCGTGAGCCTCGGCACCACGGTCGACGATCTGCAGAAGCTCAACACCAAGCCGTTCGAGTTCAACGGCTTTGGGTGGGATTACGGCGGGCAGGTCGTCAACTGGCACGGTGGCGCCTTGGCGCGCGACACGACGATCACGATCCGCCTCGACGCGCTCCACCTGTTCGACAACAAGCCGTACCGGTCGGTCATGGGGGACAAGAAAGTCTCCTCGTCGAACCGTCTCGCCCGTGAGCTCCGGCCGTACGTCGGCGAAATCGCGATCCACCTCACCGGCAGCTGAAGAGTTGGTAGATTGGTGGCCTCCCCCTTGGAGGCTTACCCGTGTTTGCTCGCTGGTGCGTACTTGCTCTCCCCGTGACGCTCGGCGCACAGAATGTCGTGCCGAATGAGCACCTCGTCGTCGACGGCATCCCCCCGATCTCGGCGCGCGTGGCCGAGACGGTCGGACGCTACACGGAGTTCCGGAGCGCGGCGCTCCAGGATTGGCACCCGACGCGCCGCGAGATCCTGATCGGCACGCGCTTCGCCGACGTCGTGCAGATGCACGTGGTGCGGTTCCCCGGCGGCGATCGCCGACAGCTCACGTTCTTCCCCGATCGCGTGCTGGCCGCGAGCTACCAGCCGGCGACCGGCGCGTATCTCGTCATCGAGCGCGATGTCGGCGGCAGCGAGTTCAATCAGCTGTACCGGTTCGACCCGGTGACGGGCGAAGCGACGTTGCTCACCGATGGCAAGAGCAAGAACGACGTCGGGCCGTGGTCGACCGGCGGCACGCGCATCGCGTACCGCTCGACGCGGCGGAACGGGACCGACACCGACATCTACACCATGGATCCGGCCAATCCCTCGACTGATCGCAAGGTGCTCGAGGTGCAGGGCGGCGGATGGGCGCCGCTCGACTGGTCGCCCGACGACAAGTCGCTCCTCGTCTCCGACTATCACTCGGTGAACGAGAGCGCGCTCTGGCTCGTCGACCTCGCCACGGGCTCGAAGCGCCGGCTTACACCCCCGGGTGTAGTCGCCTACGGCGGCGGGCAGTTCAGCCCCGACGGGAAGCTCGTCTACGCGACGAGCGACGAGGGCGCCGAGTTCGCCCGTCTCATCGCGATCGACGTCGCGACCGGCGTCGCGCACGTCGTGAGCCGTGAGCCCAAGTGGGACGTCGAGGACTTCGCGCTCTCCCACGATGGGAAGACGCTGGCCTACGTCACGAACGAGGACGGAATCAGCGTCGTGCACTTGATGGATCCGAAGACCGGCGCCGTCCGCCACTCGGCCAACTTGCCCGTCGGCGTCATCGGCGGACTGCGTTGGCACCGGAACAACCGCGACCTGGGCTTCGTGGTCAGCTCGGCGCGCTCGCCGCAGGACGTCTACTCGCTCAACATCGAGACCGGGAACGTCGATCGCTGGACCGAGAGCGAGACCGGCGGGATCGATCCCAAGACGTTCGTCGAGCCGAAGCTGGTCCACTGGAAAGGCACCGACGGGCTCACGCTCTCGGGATTCCTATATCAGCCCGCCGCGAAGTTCACGGGCAAGCGTCCGGTCATCATCGACATCCACGGTGGCCCCGAGGGGCAGTCACGGCCGGGATTTCTGGGACGGTTGAATTATTTCATCGATCAGCAGGGCGTCGCGATCATCTTCCCGAACGTCCGGGGCTCGACCGGGTACGGCAAGACGTTCGTTGCCGCCGACAACGGCGTCAAGCGCGTCGACGCGTACCACGACATCGGCACGCTCTTCGACTGGATCGCGACCCAGCCCGACCTCGACGCGAATCGCGTTATGGTCACCGGCGGCAGCTACGGTGGGCACATGACCCTCGTGACGGCGACATTGTACGCCGACAAGATCACGTGCGCCTTGGACGTCGTCGGCATGTCCAACCTCGCGACGTTCCTCGAGCACACCGAGAGCTACCGTCGCGATCTGCGCCGCGTCGAGTACGGCGACGAGCGCGACTCGACCGTCCGCTCTTTCATGGAAGCGATGGCTCCGCTCAATCACGCGGACAAGATCACGAAACCTCTCTTCGTCGTCTCCGGCGCGAACGACCCGCGCGTGCCCAAGTCCGAGGCCGACCAGATCGTCGGCGCGGTTCGGCAACATGGGACGCCGGTGTGGTATCTCGTCGGCCTCGACGAAGGGCACGGGTTCGCGAAGAAGAAGAACCAGGACTATCAGCAGTACGCGACGGTCGCGTTCGTCCAGCAGTACCTGCTGGGAGGTGGCGTGCAGTAGCGTGCTCCGGCGACTGACCCGAGTCGCGGCGTGTGTTGGCGTCGTGTCGCTCGCGGCGTGTCCTGAGGTGTCCGCGGTCTGGATCGAGGACGGCTCGACCGCGAGTCACCTGGTATTCGGCATGGCCAGCACGCGCGGCGGGCACGGCAACTTTGCGTTTTACGGCCTGCGGGTCAGTAACTGCGGCGGCCCCTATATCCGTGAAGGGGCCGTGTGGCTGGTATTGCGGGGCGTCGGGAATGAGGCGGTGCATCGCATCGTGTACGGGGAGCCGCCTCCGGGATTCGTTTCAGAGCAGGGACCGAAGCCGCTCGTGCCCGGGTGTTATGCCGTCACGGTAGATGGCACTGGATCGACGACATTCGATATCGGTGCCACCGGTGCAGTAACGGAGCGCCCGCGCTCAACGACAGCGCGCCAGTAGATGTCGCGGCGCGGGGGCTGACGGGAAGAGCTTCCGCGCCGCGCTTGCGTGCGTGATCACCGCACCGCAGTGTCCCCGGCGCTCCTCGGCCTCGGCGACGCGGACTTGGATGCGATAGGAGCCCGGGTCGACGCGGGCGGCGATTTCGAGAGGGCCGGCCGAGGTCTCGTCGTTGGCGATTGCCATGGCGACGGCCTCCTGGGTGCTGCGCAGGATTGAGGCGGCGCCGAGGACGAAGATCACGACGGCGGCGAGGATCCGGGGGATTGGAATGCGGAGGCCTGGATTCGCCTGAGGCGTGAGGGCGCCGAGGGCGGCCCAGACCAAGAGGGTGGGCGCGGGTAATAGCAATACCGCGTCGAAGGCGCCGACGGTGAACACCGCGAGGACCGTCGCAATGAGCGTCAGCGGCGCGCCGGTGGCGGCGAGCGTGATGAGACCTAATGCCAGGAAGAGCGTGGCCACTAACCCGCGCTCGGAGAGGAACGCGGCCCAGTCGCTGGAAGGCCAAGGGTTGGCGGTCATGCCGTCGTCGCTGTCGAGCGACGGGTCGTTCGGCGCGGCGTACTTCGGGTAGACGACCGGCCAGTTGCCTGGGCCGACGCCCAGGATTGGGTGGGCGAGGGCGATCTTGGTGGTCGTCGAGTACTGGACGATGCGACCGTGGCCGCTGCCGTCGCGGTAGTCGGCGACGCCGACGGCCGATTCCAAGTATGGGTTTCGGCTCTTCCAGTGGAGCGTGTTTGGTAGCACCAACGCGGCGAGCACGCCGGCCGCGGCGGCGCCGACGAGGATGACGGCTCGGCCGATCGGGGGACGGTAGCCGGAACGCCAGGCCGCGATCAGCGCCAGAACAAAACAGAGGCCTGCCGCGAGCCAGGCCGCTCGGGAGCGCGAGAGGATCAGCGCCCAGACGACGATGCCTAGACCGACGGTGCCGGCGAGAAATGCGATGAACCGGCGGGTGTCGAGGATGATCAGCACGAGCACCGGGAGGCCGATCGCGGCCAGGTGGGCCACGAAGTTCCGGTTGCCGAGCGTGCCGCCGGGAGCGCGGTTCAGGCTCAGGAGGTCGCCGTGGCCGCCATAGGCCTGAAACAGGGACGTCCCGGCGGCGACCACGACGGCGAGGGCGATGGCGCCCAGGACCTGGTGGCCCAGGCCCGCACGGGAGAGGCCGCGGGTGGTCCAGAAAATCAGGATTCCGGCCAGGCTGATGGCCAGCGCCCGCCAGGCGAGCCAGCCGTTGGGCGCGAACCAAGACGATACGGCGCTTAGACCTAGGAAGACGAACAGCAGGACATCGACGCGACTGACCGCCGGTTTGTGCGCGTCCCGGTGCGCGAGCAAGAGGAGCGCGGCGGCGGTCGCGGTCAGGCCGAGGACGAGCTCCTTCGGCACGAAGTAGCGATCGAGGTCAAATGTCTTGTACGGCAGCGCGGCGAGGACGACGGCGATCGCGCCGGCCTGCACCACGCGCATGGCGGCGCGTTCCGCGGTCATTGGGGTAAATTTCATGGTGCAACTCAGTGTTCGTCATGCCCTGGTTTCGTCCGGGCACATCATCCAACGACTGACGGCGCGCCGGTTGGCGAAGGTGGCGTTTGTTATTCTCGCCATCGTCGGGGCGCGAGAAGTGATTGGGTATGCGCTCTATGTTCTCGAGCGGCCGCCCGATGCGCCGCCACCCGCGGTCGCCCAGCATCTGAGAGACGAGCTACGGCGCTCTGGGGAAAGGGCGCTGTACACTGTGCCGGTGTCTCGGCACGTCTGGTGGTCGCCGAAGGCCACGCCGGGCATGCTCGCCGTTACCGATCGGCGGCTCATCTTCGTCGGGCTCGTGCCATCGTTGCTGCCGCCGCCGGCGGCGGACGGGGAGACGCCGGCTACCGAGCTGTACGGGTTTTGGCTCGACTCTATCGTGATGAGGGATAGTCGGTCGCCCGTGAGTGGGATACACAGCATCGCGTTGCGGGCGCCTGGGACGCGGGAGCGATTTGCCATCTTGCCGCGGGATCGGGAGGCGGCGGAGCAGCTCATGACTGGCGTCGCGCGGTGGCAGAGTGCGGCGCGGGCTGCGGCTGCCAAAGTTATCGAGCAGCAGGAGGAGGCGGCACAGCTGGCGCGGGCGCCGCAGTATCATCGCGTCAAGCGGGGGGACGCGCTCGCCACGCTTGCGACGGAGTATCACGTTCCCGTCGATTCGTTGCGACGGTGGAATCACCTGCCTTCGAATCGAATTCGCGTCGGCGATTCGATCCTCGTGCGGCCCGGATATTAATCGGGCACTCATCCCAAAACAGTTGCGTTCGCGCGGACACGGTGGTAGTCAGTAGCGACTTTTTCCGGGGCGAAGCTTCTCGTGCACGTCGCGCTCTTAGTGTCGCTCGTTCTGCAGCAGACGCCCGGCCTTCCGGCGTCTCCCATCGCTCGCGTGATCGTCACGCCGCCGACTCGTGAGATCATAGCCGGTGACTCGGTTCGCATCAGCGTGAAAGCGCTTGATGCGAGCGGCAAGCCCGTTACGAACGCGATCGTTCGTTACACGATGCGCGGCGGGCAGGGCGAAGGGCGCGTCGACTCGGCCGGGATGGTCGTCGCGAGCTCGGTCGGCAAGCTGCCGCTGAATGTGGTGGCGCTGGTGCCCGGCACGAAGCCCGTCATCGAGCCGATCGAATTCCACGTCGTGCCCGGCAAAGCCGTGCGGGCCGAGATCAGAACGCACCTCGGCACCTTGGTTCCCGGCCAGCAACTGCAACTCGACGCGATCGCCTTCTCCGCCGCGAACGATCGCGCGCGGGATCCCATGAACTGGTCATCGAGCGCACCGAGCGTCGTCACGGTCGATGCGGCGGGATTTGTCACGGCCGTCGCCCCCGGCAGGGCCGACATCACGCTGAACACCGGCTCGGCGACAGCCAAAGCCTCCGTCACGGTTCTCGGAACGAAGATCGCGTCGCTGACGCTGACACCCGCGAACACAACGGTCCGCCAAGGCGATGTCGTCAGGTTCGCCGTGGTCGCCAAGAACGCGGCCGGCGGCACGATCGATGGGCTGACGCCAACCTGGGTCTTTGCACCTGGGAATGGGCAGCTCGACCAAGATGGGAGCTTCGTCGCCTACAACCCCGGCGACTATCTGATCACCGCCTCATTGGGCACGATCACCGCGAGCACCGTCATCCATGCGCAGGCCCGAGACGTGAGACGGGCGGTCACCGTTGTCGGGCGCCTCGGACGGACGGCCTACCCAACGTCAGAGGTGTGGATTCACCCGAATGGAACGGTGGCGTATCTGGGGACGCACGAGGGCGGGGATCGGCTGTACGCGATCGACATCAGCAACCCGGCGAACCCGACCATCATTGATTCGATCCAGGCCAACACGCGCCTGATCAACGATATGATGACGACGCCGGACGGAAAGTACATGTCGTTCACGCGCGAGAGCGCCTCCGACCGCAAGAACGGGATCGTCATCGCGTCCGTCGAAGACCCCCTGCACCCGAAGAAGATCGCCGAGTTCACCGATGGCGTGACCGCGGGCGTGCACTCGAATTACATCTACAAGCAGGACAAGTACGGCACGCACGACTACATCACGAACGACGGCACGGGCGCGATCGATATCATTGACCTCAACGACCCGTACCATCCCAAGAAAGTCGGCGAGTTTCGCACCAATCGGCCCGATGCCGCGCGGTATGTGCACGATATCGACGTACGGGATGGCCTCCTGTACGCCAGCTACTGGAACGATGGGCTCGTGATCCTCGACATCGGGAACGGGATCAAAGGCGGCAGCCCGTCCCACCCCGTAATGGTCTCCCAGTTCAAATACGACCTGGATTCGCTGTACCACGACGTTGAGGCCGTCTCGGCCGCCGGCTTTAATCGCGGCACGCACACGGCATGGCGCCACAACCAGTACGTGTTCATCGCCGACGAGGTCTATCGCAACGGCGAAATCAAGGGCGCCAAAGACGCATCGGCCGACCGCATGTACGGCACCCTGCAGGTCGTCGACGTGAGCGACATCGAGCATCCCCGCTCGGTCGCCTGGTACACACCCGAGCAAGGCGGCGTGCACAACGTCTGGGTCGTCGCCGACACGCTCTACCTCGGCGCCTACGACGCCGGGTTCCACGCGTTCGACATCTCCGGCGAGCTCAAAGGCGACCTCCGGGCGCAAGGCCGCGAGATCGCGTCGCTCAATACCGCGGACATGGACGGGTTTGTAAAGAATGCCGCCCAGACCTGGGGCGTCGTCGTCAATCCGAAGGACGGCCTGGCGTATGTGAATGACTTCAACAACGGCCTCTGGATCGTTCGCATCGACCCGAAACCGCCAATTATTCCATGAGAGTACCCTTTTTGATTCTGGTGGCCTGGGCGATGCAAGCCAGGGTCGTGCCGCCCAAGGTCGACTATCTCTTCTTCGTCGGCTCAGAAGGCAACGACCACATCGCGCTGGTGCGATTCGGGCCGAATGGCGCCAAAGTCGACCATCAGATCAAGATGGGGTTCAATCCCACTGAGCCCGTCGGGCCGCACGGACTCGGCGTGTCACCCGACGGACGCTATTACTACGTCTCCACTGCCCACGGGACTCCGGAAGGGTCGCTCTGGAAGTACACGACGAAGGGCGATACGCTCGTCGGCCGCGTCGAGTTGGGACTCTTTCCTGCGACCCTGCAAGTGACACCTGATGGGGCGTACGTGTACGTCGTGAATTTCAATTTGTACGGCGACATGATCACGTCGTCCGTGTCCGTCGTGTATACCGATGGACTGACGGAGATAGCGCGAATACCCACCTGTACGATGCCTCATGGGTCACGGCTCAATACGGCCGGAACACGACACTACTCGGCGTGCATGATGGACGACATGCTCGTCGAGATTGATGCGCGAAATTTGAAGGTTGCACGGTGGTTTAGTGTGGCGACCGGTGCCGAGCACGGCGTGACGTCACGACCCGCGCAAATGACAGCCCCGACATGCTCACCAACGTGGGCGCAGCCATCGCCCGATGGCACCAAGGTCTGGGTCGCCTGCAACAAGACGAACGATGTCGTCGAGATCGACGTCAAGAAGTGGACGATGACCCGTCGGATCCCGTTCGGCGAAGGCGTCTACAATCTCGCCGTGACGCACAACGGCAAGCTGCTCGTTGGCACCAACAAACGCGGGCAATCGGTGTCGATCATCGACGTGGCGAGCGGGAAAGAGCTCGCCCGCATCCCGACCACGCGCAAGGTCACGAGCGGCGTCGCCGTGACGCCCGATGATCGCTACGCGTTCGTCACCGACGAAGGCATCGGCTCCCAACCCGGCACGGTCGACGTCATCGACCTCGACGCATTACAGAAGGTGGCGTCGATTGACGTTGGACCACAAGCGGGCGGGATCGACTTCTGGAAAACCGAGTAACGCTCACGGAGGGTTGCTCGCTCCCAATCGTCAACGTATACGACGACGGCGCAGAGGCCGCGACCACGAGCGTGTAGTGCCCCGCGCCCAAGCCGAAATTGTTGACCGTGTGCGTCGTGGCGGTGTCGATCGATTCCACGCTGCCATGCGCGCCGAACGTGTCGTCCTCTGCCCCACCCATGAGGAGCCAGACGGGACTCGATGCGTCGATGGTCACCTGACGGAACATCCCCTGCGAGAAATGCACCGAGTAGAGGTGGACTGACACCTGGTCAGAGACAGTACTGAGCAGGAAGTCCGACAGGAAAACCTGGCAGTCACCCGGCCCGATGGTGTCGGTGTGCGTAATCGAGTCCGTCGGCTGTACGAGCGGCGGCACCGGCAGCTTACACGACTGCGTCGTGATCGTAAACGCACCCGTGTCGCTCGCCAGCGTGTCGAATGTCGTCGCGCGCACCGTGTCGGTCTCGGTCACTTCGCTCGCGATCAGCATTCGCGCGATGGGCAGCGGTCCGGCATAGTGGGGGCTCAACGCGCGTAGCGTGTCGCCTGGCGAGACCAACGCCAACAAACTGTGAAGAGATTGTCCGGCCATTGCCAACAAATAGCCATGGCCCGACTGGACGCTGAGCGTATAGAACGCCGTCAGCGTCGAATCGCCCGAGACGACACTGACTCGCTTGCAGGTCGACGCCGAGTCGAGATCCCCATGTTGCATCGCGCCAACGGAGAGGGATCCCGTGGCGCACGCAACGCTCTTCGCCCCCGAATTGCCGGACGTGGGTGTGTTGTCGCTACCGCACGCTGCAGCAGCGAGGGCGAGTGCCGACAGACAGATGTGTCTCATGCTCGGTAATACGGTGCCTCGGAAGCACTCGTTGCACGGATGGCGCGTGCTCCGCGCCGATCGTCAGCGTGTAGGGTACGCTCGTCGTCGAGTAGGCAAAGCTGCCGACGACGACGGTATAGTCGGCGGACGAGTCCGGGAAGAACTCCAGCGAGCCGTTCTGGGAGTCGACGCTATCGGCGCCGCGCGATCCCAGGAGCGACGCGAACGTGTCGTACGTTGGGCCGATCAGCATGACCATCGGCACCGTGGCGCTGTAGGTCAGCGTGCGCGACTGGCCCGCGTCCAGATGCATCGAGTAGAGATGCACGCGCGAGCTGTCGACGGGGTTGAAGTCGCCCATCGGCATCTTGCAGTCTGATTTCGTGAGGCTGTCCGAGTGCGTCGCCGAATCCGTCGCGTTGACGAGCAGCGCGACGGGCACCTTGCACGCCTGCATCTTGATGAAATACTGCCCGAGATCGCCGGCGAGCGTGTCCAGGGTCGCGGCCCGCACCGTCCAACTGACCGTGCTGTCCGCCACGAACGTCAGCGCCGCTTGCTGGGGCCAATAGTACGTGTCGTACGCGATCAACTTCTTCTTCGTGTTCACGAGCTCGAGCGACGAACGCAGATAGACGTCCCCCGAATCTGTCGTACCCATCGTGATCAAATAGCCCGTCCCCGACGTGAGCGCCACCGTGTACGCGTTGGCGAACGTCGTCTCGGCCGAGTAGAGATCGACCGTGCGACAGCCGTTGGCGGCGTCGAATATGTTGACGATGCTATCACCGACCTTGAGCGCGCCGCGGGCGCAGACGGTGTCCGCTGCCGGCGGCGCGGCGACGCTGGTGTTGCCGAGACAGCCCGAGGTCGCGCCGACAATGACCGCGGTCGCGACGGCGGCGGCTAGAGCCAAAGCTCGACGCAGTCGAGCGCTGTCCAACCGACCAGCTTCGTGCAGGGCGAAGCACTGCCTCGAAGCGTTCGAGCCGCCGCGAAGCGCGGCGCAGAACCGTGAATACATGGCCCTCAACGTAAATCGATGCGCCCGATTCGGCCCGTGCCGGAGAGCGCTAGCCACAGTCGGCCGCGGGTCGAATCCGTTTCCATATTGCGCACGATGGCCCCCTTGGTGGGGATGTCCACGGTCGTGGACTGTCCCGTCTTCGGGTCGAACGAGACGATGCGACTCGACCCCGACTCGTCATACCAGATTTTTCCGTCCGGGCCGATCGCGATACCATAGGGGCCCGCCCCCTTCCCGTCTGGCGCCGGCCACTGCTTGGCCTGGCCAGTCTTCGGGTCCAACATGCCCAGATAGCCCTGCGAGTAGTCGGTGTACCAGACCTGGCCGGTGCCGTCGACGACGATCCGGCGCGGGCGGGTGTTGGCATCTGGTAGCGGATACAACTTCATCTCGCCATTCGATGGCGTGACGCGACCGAGTTGGTTCGTCCCAAACAAGGCAATCCAGAGGTGCCCATCGGGCGCTTCGGCGATGCCATAGGGCAACGCTTTCTTGACCGACACGGGCCAGATGGTGGCCTTGCCCGTGGACGGATCCAAGACGCCATAGAGATCGGCTTGTTGGACGGTGAACCACACCTTTCCGTTGACGACGATCAGCGTGTGCGGATCATCGGCTTCTTTTGGCAGCACGAATTCTTGGATCTTGCCCGTCGCCGGATCGAGCCGGCCGATTTTCCCGATACGATTCGCGGTGTACCACACACCACCGTCGGAGGCGACGGTGATTCCGTGTGGGCCCGAGCTCGGCGTGGGGCACGGATAGTCCCTGATCTTGCCGGTCGCGGGGTCGAGGCGGCCGATGAAGCTATTCGCCTGGTCGGTGTACCAGACAATGCCATCCTTTCCGACCGCCGGATCATGCGGGAACGCGCCACTGCGTGGGATCTGGTATTCGACAATGCCCGGCGCCGCTATCGCGGCCGCCGCGAGTACAAGCAGCGTGCGCATTAGTTCCTCGGCAACGTGATCGTGGTTATACCATCGTGATCTTCGACAGTGCCGCCGATTGCCGCAATCAGGCGTCGTGCGAGCGCGGTGTCGGCTCCGGTCCCTTCTGGACCGCCAGGGTGCTTCACATCGATCTTCACGACGTCGCCCGACGGCTCGGCCGAGATCGAGACGCGACTCCCAGGCGGAAGCCCGCGGACCCGTTCGCTGAGCAGGAGACCACACGCCTCCTGCAGCTTCGCGCGGTCACCCGTGACCCGGGGGAGCGCCGGTGCGAGATCGGCGGTCACCTCGACGCCGGCTTCTTGACCCTGGGCGTTGAGGCCCGGCAGCAACGACGTGATGAGATCCCCGGTGCGGACCGCATCCTTACGCAGCGGCACGCGCCCGGCGTCGATGTCGACGATCTCGCGCAGCCGGCGAAGGCGGAGGTCGGCCTGCTCTACGGCTGATCGAGCAGCGGCGAGCATCTCTTCCTGGTTCTCATTGAGATCGCCGAACTTGTTGTCCAGCAGGATATGCAATGGCAGCCGCGCTTCGTCCAACTGCTTCATGGCGTCGCCCGTCGCATCGGCCAACAGCTTCGTGTATTCGCGGATTCTCTCGCCGGACTCGGCCTGGCTCTCGTTCCGCTCGGTGCGCACCCGTTCGAGCTCGTGCGAGAGCCTATCCACCGTCTGCTCGATGCGGTCGAGCTCATCACGGGTGCCCGTCGAAATGGCCCGGCCCGTCACCGCGTCGGCGACATCGCGCAGACGGAACGCGCCGGAGCCCGCTCCTTCCCGGGGCGATCCCTCGGCGAGTTTCTGGACTCTTTTGGCGACGTATTGCGTGTTCATCCACGTCATGATCAAAGAGGCCACGGACGCGATCACTGCCGTAATGACTAGCACATGTGGTGCCTGACGCCCGTACTCGCCCCAGTAGGCGAGCCCGGCAACGGTAAATACCCCGAGAATCGCGGGAACAAGCGATAGGAAGAGGCGGGCGCCGACGCGCATTAGTCGTCCTCCCGGTCAACGCCCGAGGCGACGAGCACATCGAGCCCCTGCGTGTTCTTGACGAGTTGCGCGACGACAGAGCCCCGAAACGGACGTTGGTACCACGGGCGGCGGCTCTGGCCGGTCAGGATCACGGTCACCCCCTTCTCGCCGGCGAACTTGAGCAGCGTCGCCGCGACATCGGTCCCCGTCAGCTTCACGACCTCGGCGCCCAAGGCCTGCGCCAGTTGAATGTTGTCGACGAGCCGTCGCTGCACCGTCGCGTCGATGCGGTCAGCGGCTTCGTCCGGTGTTTGAACGTACACGCAGTACCAGTCGGTATTCAGGCGGCCGGCGATTCGGCTCGCCTTGCGGAGGAGCACCGCCGATTGCGGTGGATCGCTGGAGAGCGCGACGAGAACGCGGTCGACTGTCTTGGGCGCTGGCGCCTCGCCCGCCTCGCGGCGAACGATCTGTTCCCGTGTTCTATCCACTGAGCTCGCCACTTCCCTCAATGCGAGCTCACGAAGCGTCGTCAGGTTTTCTTCGGTGAAAAAATTCGCGAGTGCTGCTTGAATTTTTTCTTTCGGATAGATCTTCCCCTCTTGCAGTCGCTGACGCAGGTCTTGCGCTGAGATATCGAGATTGACGACTTGGTCGGCAGTCGCGACCACCCAATCAGGGACTGTTTCGCGTACGGTGACGCCCAGCGTTTGGGCGACCACGTCGTTCAGTGACTCCAGGTGCTGGACGTTGACGGCCGAGATGACATTGATGCCTTCGTCGAGCAGCTCCATGACGTCTTGCCAGCGTTTGGCGTGCTTTGCCCCGGGGACATTCGTGTGCGCCAACTCGTCGACGACGGCGATATCCGGATGGCGGGCGAGTACCGCCTCGACGTCCATCTCCTCGAGCGTCACGCCGCGATACTCGATGCGCTTGCGCGGGACGATCTCGAGATCGCCGATCTGCGCCTCCGTATCCGCGCGCCCGTGCGTCTCGACGAACGCGATGACGACGTCGACCCCGCGATTTCTCAAAGCGCACGCCTCGTTCAGCATCCGGTACGTCTTGCCGACGCCGGCCGCCGACCCGATATACAGCTTGAGCTTGCCGCGCTCGCGCTGCCGGACGAGAGTGAGAAAGTCGCTCAAATGGTCAAGGCGAGCGAGGTGACGACGAACCCGTCATTGCGAGAATACCCGCCAGCGTGGTGCAGGGGGAAGACAGGCCGGTCGGCACGCAATGCTCGCGCCTCCGTTCGCCAGAGCAGCCGCGACACGGGGCTCACGTCTACGCCGAGCGATGCGCCGCTCGCCTCGAACGTCACCGGCAGGTTGGTCTGAACGATCGCCCGACTCGGGTCGGCGTACCGCTCTATCCGGCCGACGACGCCGACCTTGGCGGTCGGGTGATACTTGGCGATGAGCGCGGCGCCATCCCACGTCGCGGTCCCATGCGCGCTCGCCGTCCGGCTTTGGAGCCCTAAGTCGACCGCGGCGGCCAACTGCCAGCGAGCGGTCGGGTTGTACTGGGCGATCCACTCGTTGAAGAACCGCACCTGTGGGATAACCGTGTCGGGGGAGACGACCCCCACGAAGTTGTCGTACGACAGCGTGAGCACGGGTGACACGGTGTAATCTACGCGAGCGCCGAGCGCGGGCGGCGTGTTGTAGTTCGAGATGTCCTGCCACCCGTTGAGAACGAGAAATTGCGCGGCCACGGCCTGAGACGGCGACCAGGTCAGCTTGACGCCGGCCTCGTAATACGCGGAATAGTCGGCCATGAGCGAGCGCGTGTACGTCAGGTTGTCGCGCGAGATCCAGCCCTCGTATCCCGTGTGCGCCGCGAAGATACCACCGTCGATCCACAGGGTCGAGCTGAGCTTGTAGCCGGCCGTCGCTTCCTGGATGAACTCGGCGACCGATGGGCCGCTTACCTCGCCGATATGCGGCTCAGCCGCGTACAGGTCCTGCACGGACGTTCCGAATTGCACGGCGAGCCGCCCCCGAAAATTCGGCGCGGTGAGCTTCGCCTCGACATATGCCAGGTTGATGTTGAACTCGGCGTGCCGCGCCGGTTGCGTCGTGTAGGCGCGGTCGAAGTTGTACGGCCGGTCGAAGTCCCACGCATAGTACCCGTCGATGAACGCGCCGAACGTAATCTTGGGCGTCGTATCGGCAGCCGGCGTGCTGGCCTGCGCGCCGACGCGCACGGGAGCGAGGCAGAGCACCAACAATCCCGAGAGGCGCGTGGGCGCGATCATGCGCCATAACGTACTCCATCCGGGCCAATTTTTTATGCTGTCTTTATGCTCGCCCGCCGGAGCACTCCGTAAGTTCCCGAAATGCGTCGCATGCTGTGGCCCGCGTTCAGCCTGACGGGCGCCCTGCTGTTGCTCACCGGTGTCGCGTATCCGGCGCTGCTCTATGCCGTTGGGCGGATCACGATGCCGTGGGCCGCCGGGGGCAGCTTGGTGCGCGATCACAGTGGCCGAGTGGTCGGGTCGGCGTACATCGGCCAGGCGTTCGTCAGTGCCCGCTACTTTCACGGGCGGCCGAGCGCGGTGGCGTACGACGCCGCGGGATCCGGCGCCTCGAATCTCGGACCTACGAATCCGGCGCTCGCCGACTCGATTGCCCACGCCGGCGAGCGATTCCGGGCGACGAACGGTCTCGCTTCTACTACGTGGCTCCCCTCCGACGCCGTGACCGCGAGTGCGAGTGGGCTCGACCCGGACATCTCGCCAGAAACCGCCGCGCTGCAAATCGATCGCGTCACCGCTTCGCGGCGCACGACAACGGGCGCCGTCACAGCCCTGGTCGAGGCGTACACGAGGAGGCCGGTACTCGGCGTCATCGGCGAGCCGCGGATCAACGTCTTGCGGCTGAATCTCGCGCTCGACTCGCTCGACCCGGTACTCCCGGCGCGATGACCGAGCGGGGCATCGCGCAGGACATCCTGTTTCTGCTGATCGTCACGGCGCTCGTGCGGCCCTCGGGGACCTATCTGGCTCTCGTCTTCACTGGTGGACGGACGTGGCTCGATCCCATCGCGCGGCCAGTCGAGCGGGCGCTCTATCGGCTGGCGCGGATCGACCCGGAAAGGCAGATGACGTGGGCCGAGTACGCGACGGCATTCGTCGTGTTCGGCCTGGCGGGTACGCTGGTGTTGTACGCTATCCTGCGCGTCCAGGCACCGCTCGCTACGCCGCTGACTCCGGATCTCGCCGCCAACACCGCAATCAGCTTCAGCACGACGACGACGTGGCAGGCGTACGCCGGCGAGACCACGATGCGCTACGCGACGCAACTCATCGGCCTCGCCGGGCAGAATTTCATTGCCGGCGCGGCTGGACTGGCCGTCGGCATCGCCTTCATCAGGGGACTCGCCGGTGATGGCGTGGAGACGATCGGCAACTTCTGGATCGACGTCGTTCGCGCGATCCTGTGGGTGCTGCTCCCGCTGTCGGTAGCCGGCGGCATTGCCCTCATGGGGCTCGGCGTTCCGATGAACTTCGACCCGTTCACCCACGTCACGACGCTCGACGGCGCGGCACAGACCATCGCCCAGGGACCGGTGGCGGCCCTCGAATTCATCAAGCAGCTCGGCACCAATGGCGGCGGATTCTTCAACGCCAACGGCGCGCACCCGTACGAGAACCCCTCCGCGGTGGCGAATCTTCTCGAGATGCTGGCGATCGCCGTGCTCCCGGCGGCGCTCACGTACACGTTCGGGCGAGTCACCGGCCACCGGCGCGACGGGTGGGTGCTCTATGGCGTGATGGTCGCGCTGTTCGCGGCCGGTCTCGGCGCCGGGCACTGGGCCGAGCGACACGGGACCATGGAGGGCAAGGAGGTGCGGTTCGGCATCGACGGATCGGTGCTGACGGCTGTCACCACGTCGAACGGCGCGACCGGCTCGACGAACGCGGCCGACGATAGTCTCACACCGCTCGGAGGCGCCGTCCCGCTCGTGAACATGCTCCTCGGCGAGATCGCCTTCGGCGGCCTGGGTTCCGGCCTCTTTGGGATTGTGATCGTTGCTATGCTCGGGCTCTTTCTCACCGGGCTCATGATCGGGCGAACACCCCAGTATCTGGGGAAGCCGCTGGGCGGCCTCGAGGTGCGTCTCATTGTCCTGTACACGCTCGTCATGCCCATCACGGTGTTGCCGCTGACGGCGCTGGCCCTCGTCACTCGGGCCGGACTGGCCGGGCTGACCGTGAATCATGGTCCGCACGGGCTGACGGAGATTTGGTTCGCGTACACCAGCGCCTTCGCGAACAACGGCCAGGCATTCAGCGCGCTCAACGCGAATACGCCGTTCTACAACATCACGACCGCGGTCGCGATGATGGCCGGCCGGTTCGGCCTCGGGGTGATCGCGCTCGCGCTGGCCGGGATACTCGCGCGCGCGCCGAAACGTTCGGCGGCCGGCGCCGTCCCGACCGACACCGCGTTGTTCGGCGTCATCATCATCGGGACAGCGCTGATCGTGGGCGCGCTCACGTATGCGGCGCCCCTCGTGCTCGGGCCGATCGTGGAACACGTCCGCGCTACATCTTGACCAGCACGGCGAAGTTGATGCGCATCTCCTCCTTCACGAGGTCCGGCGTGAAGCCGGGCACCGTCGCCGCGGGATTCCCAGTATTGCCGCCGGCAGGCGTGATGCCTTGGCGCCCGACGAAATAGGGTACGCTCGAGCCGCGCCGGTCGGGCTCGATGCGGAACATGAAGAAGTCGTTCGGCGCCCAGTCGAGCGAGATCGATGCATCCCAGGCGTGGAATTGGTCGCCCGGATTGAACGTGAAGTACGGCGAGGGGACCGCCGCCGTGGCGCCGTTGATCGGCGGCGGCAGGACGAGGTACCGGCCGGGGTTGTTGATGGCGCCGCCGCCCAACGTGATACCGAAATGGTCGTGATAGAACCAGTTGCGGTTGTAGAGCATGAAGCCGACGAAGTACTGCTGGGGCCGGCCCGGTCCGGCCTTGGCACAGTTCACGTGATCGCCGAACTCGCAGCCGATGTCGAACGTGAACGAGAAGGCTGACTTGTCCCACAGACTGTTCGGCGAATCGTAGAGCTTCATCAAGAAGCTGTCGTCGCTATGGATGCGGGAGCGCGACGGTGCGCCCAAGTCGTCGTACCCCCAGTAGTCGTTCGAGAGCGCCGAGATGAAGCCATTTGGGCGCCAGAGGATCTGTGTGCCGTAGCCGGGTGAGCTATTGAACATGCCGTACGACTGCCAACCGTTGATGAGCCAGAACTCGACTTTGAGCTTCGGGCTCGGGAACATCTGCACGCGCATGCCGTTGAAAAACCACGGCGTATTGGCGGACACATACGACGGCTGGTATGCCCAGTTGTCCGCGTTGTAGTAGCTGAAGAGGCCGATGTACGAGTCGAAGATGCCGACGTCGATGTTCATGCCGTCCATCACGTCGAAGTGATATCCGCCATACGCCTCGGAGACGTACCGATACGCGTCAGCGAGGTCAAACTGGCCCCGCGATGGGCTGGCATCGTCGCGTGGCGTCTCGGTGGAGTACGCGCCGAACTGGGTCATGAGTCGCGCGCGCACATTGTCGTAGTGAAAGTCGCCGCCGATCCCGAATTGCTGGAGCTGGAACTCGCTCGTGCGGCCCATCTCGGCCGCCCCATCGAGCGTGTGGTCCTTGGGGCGATTGAAGTCACTGACGAAGTTGACGTCGACGCGGATCTCCGGTGTGAACCACTTGGTGTCGAGCGGCGAGGTATGGGCCCGGCTGTTGCCGTTCACCCACGTGAAATCGGCGAAACCGAAGGGAGTCGGCGGTTCCGGCTTTTTTTTGGTCGTGTCGGCCTTGGTCGAGTCGGCGGGTTGCTGCGCGCGTGCGACGGACGCGGCTCCGCCGAGCGCCCACGCGAGTACGTAGACGCGGAGAAAATTTCGCATATGGCTGGGGGCTTAGTGGTTGAGGGAGTCCAACGCCAGGTTGAGCAGCAGCACGTTCACCCGTCGCTCGCCGAAGAATCCGAACTGACGGCCTTCGGTGTGTGCGGCGACGATCGCGCGGATGCGATCGGCTGGAACGCCCCGCGCTCTGGCCACGCGGGCAACTTGGATCTCCGCCGTCGCCGGCGAGATATGTGGATCGAGACCTGATCCAGATGACGTGACCATATCGGCCGGGACCTGACCCTTCACGGCCCCATCGGTTTTCACGGCACTATCTATGGCGACCGCAATCAGGGTATCGGCCAGTTTGCGGTCCGTGGGACCCTTATTGGTCCCCGACGACGAATCACCCACATAGCCTGATCCAGCGGCGGAGGGCCGCGGATGAAAATACTTGGCCGAAGCGAACGATTGCCCGATGAGGGCACTGCCGACCACCTGACCATTCGATTCGATCAGCGAACCGTTGGCTTGATGGGGGAACAAGACTTGGGACAGGCCGGTGACCAGGCCGGGGTAGAGCAAGCCAGTCATGACGATCAGCAGCAGCGTGAGAACGATCGCCGGCCGGAATTGATTGCGGAGCATGATTACACCAGGTGCGTCGCGACGAGCAGCATGTCGATCAACTTGATGAAGATGAATGGAACGATGATGCCGCCGACGCCGTAAATGACCAAGTTGCGGCGCAGAATCGCCGCGGCGCCCATCGGCCGGTAGCGCACGCCGCGCAGCGCCAGCGGAATCAGCGCGACGATGATCAGCGCGTTGAAGATCACACTGGCCAGGATCGCCGAGGTCGGCGAGTGCAGCCGCATCACGTTGAGCGCTTGCAGCACCGGGAACGTGACGGTGAACATGGCCGGGATGATCGCGAAGTATTTCGCGACGTCATTGGCGATCGAGAACGTGGTCAGCGATCCGCGGGTCATGAGCAATTGCTTCCCGATCTCGACGATCTCGATCAGCTTCGTCGGATTCGAGTCGAGATCGATCATGTTGCCGGCTTCTTTCGCGGCCTGCGTCCCGGTATTCATGGCCACGCCGACATCAGCCTGCGCCAAGGCCGGCGCGTCGTTCGTCCCGTCACCAGTCATGGCGACGAGCCGCCCGCCCGCCTGCTCGCGTTTGATCAGCGCCATCTTGTCTTCGGGCTTTGCCTCGGCCAGGAAGTCGTCGACACCGGCCTCCTGCGCGATCGCCGCGGCGGTCAGCGGGTTGTCGCCCGTGATCATCACCGTGCGAATGCCCATCGCACGCAGGCGGTCGAAGCGCTCGCGCATGCCGCCTTTCACGATGTCCTTCAAGTAGATCACGCCGAGCACCCGCGCTGTCCCATCGGCCTTCTCGGCAACCACCAGCGGCGTGCCGCCCTCGCGCGCGATACGCGATACGGCGGTGTCGAGCTCCGGGGGGATCGTGCCACCGTTCTCCTGCACCCAGCGGCCGATCGAATCGCCCGCGCCTTTTCTGAGCGCACCGCCGCCGCGCAAATTGACTCCGCTCATGCGCGTCGACGCGCTGAACGGGACGAACTCCACATCCTTCGGCTGCGCCCCGCCCGTGCTTTCCTGGGACGCGATCTTCACGGTCCCCACCTCGGCGCCCACGGCCGCCAACGCCGCCGGAGGCAGGGCGTTGTCTGCATCGGTCAACTGGCGGCCTCGGAGCCCGAACTTCTCCTTGGCGAGCACGACGATGCTCCGGCCCTCGGGCGTCTCGTCGGCCAACGACGCGAGCTGCGCGCGGTCGGCGAGCTGCTCCGGCGTCACGCCCGGCATCGGGACGAACTCGACCGCCTGGCGATTGCCGAGTGTGATCGTCCCCGTCTTGTCCAGCAGCAGCGTGTTCACGTCTCCCGCCGCCTCGACCGATCGTCCACTCATGGCAATCACGTTCTGCTGAATCACGCGGTCCATGCCCGCGATGCCGATCGCCGAGAGCAAACCACCGATCGTCGTCGGGATGAGACATACGAGCAGCGCCACGAGCACCGGAATGCCGATCGCCGTCCCGCTGTAGATCGCGAACGGCTGCAGCGTGACGACCGCCAACAAGAACACGATGGTGAGTCCCGACAGCAGGATCGTCAGCGCGATCTCATTGGGCGTCTTCTGGCGCGAGGCCCCTTCGACCAACGCGATCATTCGGTCGAGAAACGTTTCCCCGGCATTCGCGGTGATACGAACCACGAGATAGTCCGAGAGCACGCGCGTTCCGCCGGTGACGGCCGAGCGATCGCCGCCAGATTCCCGGATGACGGGGGCGGATTCGCCAGTGATGGCGGACTCGTCGACCGATGCCACGCCCTCGACCACGTCCCCATCGCCTGGTATCACGTCCCCGGGCAGCGCAACGATGTAGTCCCCTTTGGCGAGGGACGACGAGGGGACCGTTTCGAAGCGACCGCGGTCGTGGGGTGAGAAGAGGCGTTTGGCGACGGTCTGCGTGCGGGACTTTCTGAGCGTGTCCGCCTGCGCTTTGCCCCGACCCTCGGCCATCGCTTCCGCGAAGTTCGCGAACACGACTGTGAACCACAGCCACAGCGTGAGCTGCAGCGAGAAGCGGAGATCGCCCTGGCCGGTGACGGCGTCGCGGATGACGACGAGCGTGGTCAGCACGCTCCCGATCATGACGACGAACATCACGGGATTCCGGACGAGATGCGCCGGATTGAGCTTGACCAACGAATCCCGGATCGCCCGCTTGACGATCGGCGGATCGAAGAGAGGTCTAGAAGAGTATGCCATGTTGCATCAGGAAGTGCTCGACGATCGGGCCGAGCGACAGTGCCGGGAAGAACGTCAGCGCGGTGACGATGACGATGACGCCAAGGAGCAGCATCACGAACAGCGGCGTCGTGACGGGGAACGTCCCCGCCGTCTCCGGCGCCACCCGCCGCTCGGCCAGGAACCCGGCCAACGCCAGCGCCGGCACCATCATCGCGAACCGCCCGAACATCGTCGCGAGGCCGAACATCGTGTTGTAGTAGTACGTCGTTCCAGTCAGGCCGGCGAACGCGCTGCCGTTGTTGGCGACCGTCGAGCTGAACGCGTAGAGGATCTCAGAGAACCCGTGTGGGCCGGCGTTATTCAGTCCCGCGAGGCCCTGTTTCGTGACGACCGAGGCGGCGGTGAACGAGAGCACGACAAAGGCGTACACGAGCACGTACACCATGACCATGCGTATCTCCCGGCTCTCGATCTTCTTGCCGAGATACTCCGGCGTCCGTCCGACCATGAGCCCGGCGATGAACACCGCGAGCACGATCTCCATGATCATCGCGTAGAGGCCGGCGCCGACGCCGCCGTAGACGAGCTCTCCGAGCTGGATGTTCACGAGCGGGACCATCCCGCCGATCGGCGTGAACGAGTCGTGCATGGCGTTCACCGCGCCGCACGAGGCGTCCGTCGTGATCGTCGCATAGAGGGCCGAGTTCACGATCCCGAAGCGAACCTCTTTGCCCTCCATATTGCCGTCCGCCACCGCCACACCGCGTGCCTGGTGAATCGGGTTCCCGCGCGCCTCGGCCCAGTATGCGGTCGTCGTGCCCGCGAAAAACAGAATGAACATGGCGGACCAGACCGCCCAGCCGTGCTTCGGACTCTTTACTGTGTGGCCGAACATGTACACGAGGCCGGCGGGGATGATAAAAATCGCCAGCATCTGCAGGAAGTTGCTCCACGGCGTGGGATTCTCGAACGGATGCGCGGAGTTCACGTTGAAGAACCCGCCACCATTCGTGCCGAGCTGCTTGATCGCTTCCTGGCTCGCGACCGGACCCATGGGGATCGTCTGCGCTCCGCCTTCGAGCGTGGTCGCGTGCACATACGGCTTGAAGTTCTGAATCACGCCCTGCTGCACGAATAACAGGGCGAGGATGATCGAGGCGGGGATCAGGACGTACAGCGTCCCACGCACGACATCGACCCAGAAGTTGCCGAGTCGCCCGGCCGAGCGACGCGCGATACCCCGGACCAATGCGACGGCCGCGGCCATGCCGACGGCAGCCGACGCGAAGTTGTGAAACGCGAGCTGCGTCATCTGCGAGAAGTACGACATCGTCGTCTCGCCCGCGTACGACTGCCAGTTCGTATTCGTCGTGAACGACGCCGCGGTCTCGAACGCCTGGCGGTCGGTGACGGCCGCGAGATGCTCGGGGTTGAGCGGCAGCAGATGCTGCAACCGCAGCGCGAGGTACGTCACGAGCATGGTCGCGGCGCTGAAGATCAAGAGCGACGCGGCATAGTGTGTCCAGTGCTGGTCGTCGTCCGGGTCGACGCCGCACAGGCGATAGATGGCGCGCTCGACGGGGGCGAGCCACTGGTAGGTGCCGTCGTAGACGCGGGCGAGGTACATCCCGGCCGGTTTCGTCACGGCGAGGAGCACGACGCAATAGAACCCAATCTGGGCCCAGCCGTTCACCGTCATAGATCAGAATTTCTCGGGACGGAGCAGCGTGTAGACCAGATACACGAGGAGGAGGACCGACACGAGGCCTCCCACGATCGCGTCGAGGCTCATGGCTCGCGGTCCTCGACGGCGGCATCGCGACCCAGCATCTCGAGGCCGCGGATGAACGCGAGCATCAGGCCGAAGAACACGACCGTGATCGCGACGAAAAGAAAATCGAGCATAGCGGATGGATGCTACCGGTCCGGGCGTGAAGGCCGCGTATGCAAGCCGCCGTTTCACATAAATTTTTCGTGAAGAGGGACGCGGAGCGTAAAGACGCTGCCGCCACCCTGGCGGGGCGAGTAGCGCAGCGAACCTCCCTGCATGTCGACGAGGCCGCGGGCAATCGAGAGACCCAGGCCGGCGCCACCGATATCAGGCGGCGTGCCGGGTGGCCGGTAGAACGGCTCGAACACGCGTTCGGCCTCGGACGGCGGAACACCCGGCCCTGGATCGCTCACCGCGAACGCAATCATGTTGCCATCCCGCCGGACGGACAGCTCGATGGGCGACGTCGCCGGCGCGTATTTGATCGCGTTGTCCAGCAAATTGACCAGCGCGCGCAACGTCGCCGTAAAATCAAACCGCCCAATCAGCACGGGATTCTGGTCGTCGAGGGACACGGTGATATCGCGGCTGCCGCGCGGGCCCGCCACGCGCTGCAGCGCCGCGCCGACCAGATCCTCGGCCTCGTTCGCCTCCGGACTCGGCTGCCACGATCCCGCCTGGATCCGCGACAGATCGAGCAGGTTGGCCACGAACTCGTTCAGCCGATCGGCTTCCTGCTCGATGATCGTCGCACGCTCGTCGCCGCCATTCGAGATGTCATGCGCCAGCGCCTTGATCGTCGTCAGCGGCGTTCGGAGGTCATGCGAGACCGATGCCACCAGCGCGTCTTTGAGCTTGTCCGCCTGCCGCAGCGCCTCGGCGTGCTGCGCGTCGGCCACGAGGCGCGCCCGCTCGACGCCGAGCGCGGCGTAATACGAGAGCGCATCGAGCACGCGCCGGGCTTCGGCGTCGAGCGCAAGCCCGTGGTCGCGCACAATGGCGAGCACGCCGACATTGCGCTCGCGCACGCGCAGCGGCATCAGCAGCGCCCGCGCTTGCGGCACGGCCTCGAGTCGCGCGGGACCGTCCCACGCCAGCCGTGTCGTGCCGTCGGCGGAGAGCACGGCCTCGGTTCCGTGCTGGAGGACCCAGGCGACGAGACCAGGCGCGATCGTGCGATCGGCGCGCACGTCGGGCGGAGATTGCGTGACGGCGGGCGGCGTCTCGCGCGGGAAGATCACGCATTGATCGAGCTTGAGCGACGTCCGGATCACTTCGGCCACCGCAAAGAGCGCGTCTTGCGGCTGGCCGGCGTTCAACGACTCGGAGCCAAGCGCGGCCAATCGGTCGATTTCGGCCGCCCTTCGTTGGGCCAGCGTCGCCTCGGTCTGGGCCCGATAGAGCAGCTGGGCCGCCACGAAGCTCGTGGCCAGGAACGCGAGCAGCACCAAGTAGTCGAGCGGGTTGCTCACGGCCAGCGCGCCGTACGGCGGCAAGAAAAACCAGTCGAACAGGAGGAACGCCGCACCCGCGATGCCTAAGCCGAATGTGCGGCCACCGCGCGCCGAGGCGCCGAGGACAACGAGGAGAAACGTGAGGGCGACATGGGCCTCGTTGAGGCGCGGCCGCACGGACAACATGGCGGCCCAAACCAAGAACAGCGCAGCGAGCCAGAGTGCGTATTCGCCGAACTGCCGGCGCGTCACACCCATCACGCGGTCGGCTCGAGGCGGTATCCGACGCCCGGTTCCGTAATGATGTAGCGCGGCCGCACGGGATCGGGCTCGATCTTTCGGCGCAGACTCCGAATGTGGACGCGAAGGTACTGCTGCGCATCGCCGAACGAGTTGCCCCAGACGGCGGTGAATAGCTCGCGGTGCGTCAGGGTGCGCCCGGCGTGGGAGACGAGCACGCGCAGCAGCTCCCATTCGGTGCGCGTGAGGTGCACGGGCGCGCCTTGCTTGACCAGCTGGGGCTTCGTGAGATCGATCGTGACGGCCCCGCCATCCAGAACCAGCGGCTCGCCGGCGTCGCCGGCGCCGGCCAGCCGTGACCGACGGAGTTGAGCGCGGACCCGGGCCTGGAATTCGACGGTCGAGAACGGCTTGGTCACGTAGTCGTCGGCGCCGGCGTCCAAGAGGGCGACTTTCTCGCGCTCCGAGTGGCGGGCCGACAGGACGATGATGGGCGCGGTCGACCAGCCGCGGATCTCGCGACAGACCGCCTCGCCACTCATGTCGGGCAGTCCGAGGTCGAGCACGATCAACGACGGCCGCTCGGCCGCCGCCCGGTCGATTCCCTCGGCCCCGGTTGCCGCCTCTATGGTCCGCACGATTTCGCCTTCGTCCTTGAGGGCGTTCCGTACTACACGACGGATCTGCGGCTCGTCGTCGATGACGAGCACTGTTTCATCGGCCATGGGCTCGCCGCTAGGGCTCGTCGCCCCCGGTATCGCCGAAGAAGCCGTTGATCATAGCGCCACCAGACTCCATCGCGCGTGCCATCTGCTGAAACACCATCGGTGGGATGTTCTTTCCTCGCGCACCCATGCGCCCTCGGACCGAAGCCGCCGCGTACCGCTGCTTGTTGGCGCGGACCGACTCGACCGCTTGCAGAAAATAGTCGACGGCCGGCTGTTGTGGCTTTCGGCGGGCGCGGTCGTAGCCTAGAAGCAGCATCCCGTCTTCGATGACCCGTTTGAGGTCCGCTCCCGTGAGGCCTTCGCTCGCCGCCGCGAGGCGCGCGACGTCGACGGGCCCGACCGACGCCGGAAGCGAGGCGCAACGTTGAGCGAGGATCGCCTGCCGCGCGTCCGGATCCGGCAGGCGCATCTCGAGCCACAGCTCCACGCGACCGGATCGCACGAGCGCTGGCGGCAGGCCGGCGACATCCATGGCCGTCATCATGAGACAGACGCGACCCGCGGACTCCGACTCGATCCCATCGAGCATCGTGAGGAGATAGCGATAGAACCCGTGGTCGGAGCCATCCTCGAACAACACGTCGCTGTCGTCGATGAACACGATGCTCGGCGCGTTGTGCTTCGCGGCCTCGAAGATGCGGTGCACGGTCGCGAAGAAGTTGGGCGTCCCACCGACGACGGTGCCGTCGATCAGGAAGAACTTGCTCTTGAGCCGATGCGCGAGCGCGCGCCCGATCGTCGTCTTGCCCGTGCCCGGTGGTCCGACGAGCAGCACCCCGCGCTTCGGCTTGAGCCCGAGCTCGACCGCTTCGACCTCGCCCAGGTCGACGTTGGTGGCGAGTTGATGCACGCGCAGGTACTCGATGAAGCCGTCGGTCTCGAGATCGCGTTTCTCGCGGAGGGCCGTGCAGCTGGTCTCCAGCGCGCGGGCCGTGAGCTTCCGGGCGAAGCGGTGAATGCGTCCGACGTCCAATCGGGCCGCGCGGTCAGCGCCGAGAAACACCCCGAGAAAGTGCGCGTAGTCTTCGGGCGTGAGGCTGCCCATCTTCACGCATCCCGAGATCATTCCGCAGGTGCGTATGTCCGTCGTCACGACCACGGATTTGCCGGACGGGCCATAGCGGCGACCAGCGCCTTGCGCGTCTTCTGTTGAGTTGGTGAGAGCGTGGGACCCACGCTCAGAGCTTAACCGGTCTTAGCCGGCGATAGGAAGCCGGCCCATGGTCTTGACGTCGGGCGCATCGAGGAGCTCGCGGAGCTGGTCGTCGGAGACCGCCTGGATCTCCTCTTCCGTGAGTCGCCGGGGGGTCGGGTAGAGGATCGACCGCATCTCACCGGAGGCGGACCAGAAGTAGAGCCGGGTGCGGCCCTCTTCGACCGACACGGCGCTCCGCGGCCGGCCGGCGGGAGCGGCCGGCGTGACGGCGACGGAGCATCGCCATTGCTCACCTTCGTGGGTGAAATAGCGGTCAATCATCGTCTGAACAAATTATGAACGGTGCATGCTCTCTCGGTGTGACCGGAGTCACAATGACCGCCCTTCGTGACTAACCAGAAATGGTGCCCGTCCAACTCGTGTGATCGTAGGCGAACTCTCCGACCTCGACGTTGTAAAGAGCGCTCTGGCCAACGAATACGACGTGCGGTCAGAAATCGGCCGTGGTGGCATGGCGGTCGTATTTCTGGCACACGATCGCTCGTTGGGACGGGACGTCGCGATCAAAGTTTTGCCAATTGCGATGACGTTCGACTCCGATTTCGCCGAGCGGTTCGAGCGGGAGGCCCGGACATCGGCCTCCCTGGAACATCCGAATATCGTCCCGATCTACCGGGTCGGTAAATCCGGCGAGCGGGTCTCCTACATCGTCATGAAGTACCTGCGCGGGCCATCGCTCGCCCGGGTGCTGGCCGAGCGGCCAAATGGGAAGCTGACGCCGGGTGAGATCCGAGCGATGCTCACGGATACGGCCCGAGCGCTGGCCTACGCGGCCAAGAGCGGCGTCGTGCATCGCGATATCAAGCCGGACAACATCATGCGGGACGACGACCGTTGGGTGTTGGCCGATTTCGGGATCGCGAAGGTCGGCACGCATCGAACGCTCACGAACTCGGGCATGGCCGTCGGCTCGCCGCGGTACATGAGCCCGGAGCAGGCGCGGGCCAAGCCGCTCGATCAGCGAGCGGACGTGTACAGCCTGGGCGTCGTCGCCTATCAGTGCCTGGTCGGGCGCGTGCCGTTCGACGGCGAGGACGGGATTGCGATCCTCTATGGGCACGTTACGACGCCGATCCCGACGCCAACGCTCTTCAGCGACGAGGAGCGGTCGCTCTTTGCGATCGTTCGCCGGATGCTGGAGAAGGAGCCGAGTAACAGGGTTCAGGACGGCGAGGAGTTGCTCCGTGTACTGGAGGGCTTAGGCGAGCTTCCTCCTGAGCCAGTTCGCGCCGACACGCCTACCTTCGAAGTCCCGGCTCTGCCGCCGCGGCGCCGCCGTACGCCGTGGGGCGCGATTGTGGGGGGCCTGGCGCTGGCTGCGACCGCCGCCGCGGCTGCTATGTATGCGACGTGGCGGGCGACGCTGCCGCCGCCACCTGCTCCGGTTGTGACACTGGCGGCCGTCACTGCGCTCGTGCCTGACCCGCCGCCCGCGCCGACGCCCGCGTTGCCCCCCATTTTGGCGCCCGCTACGCTCAAGCCGAAGCCCAAGCCCGTGGCGAAGCCCGCGCCCGCTCTGCCCAAAGAAACCTTCTGTGACGCTGGCGGCGGCGTCACCGAATTCCACGTCGTGCTCGACTCGATTAGCACGCACGAGGATGCGGGGCCGATGATTGCGTACGGTGTCTGCGGCCTCAAGACCGCTTCGCACTATCACACCGTGATAACGGCAACGAGACAGGAATCCGGGTTGCAAAAGCTCCTCGGCGCAACGCACGAGACGACCGAGGCGTACGACGACCGCGCGGGGTCCAACGCGACCCGCACGCATCATCAGCTTCCGCGCCTGCCGCGCGGATCCTATTCGCTGACGGTAACCGTGACCGACCGCCGGGGCCGCCGCACCGAGCAGACCGCGGAATTCAGGCTGCCCGCTCAGTAACGGGGACACGCGAGTGTATCTGGGGTAGGACAAGAGCGTAGCCGAGTTCGCTCTTGGTAGCCGTCGCATGCGTGTTACGCGGCGGTCCTACACTTGCAAGTGCTGAGACAACTAAACACGAACACCGTCAGGAGCTCGTCCCCATGTGGTACCGCGGCATTGGTGCACTCGCACTCATTGTGCTTGCTTCCATCGCGCACGCGCAGCAACAGCAACAGCAGGACACGACGAAACACGGTTGGGGCATCGTGTACTCGTCGCCAAGGAGTCGAGCGAGTAGCACGAGCACCGCTCCCTCAGCGCCCGCTCCCTCAGTGACGGCTCAGCCAGCGCCGGGCATCACGCCCGCCGCACCAGCGCCGGCCACGCAGCCGCAAGTCACGACGTTGCCGACGATCCGCGGCCACGCCTCCAGCGACGCGCCGCCCCCGCCAGCGAACGGCGTCTATATGGGCGACCGCCCAGCTCCGGTCGGCCCACCAGCTGCCGCACCAGCCGTTGCGGCGGCAGGCACGTATGACACGATACCGCCCTCGCAGGCCAACGCTGGCAACAGCGGTGGCGTGCATCTCGATGAGCTCATGAGTCTCCACGAGTACACGTCGACGGGACTCACGACGCTCAAGCCGCAAGAAGTGCAAGCACTCGAGATGTGGTTGGAGCGCTATCGCGCCGCGCTCATCGACAGCACCACGCGCGCCGTGCAGCAACAGCGTGCACCGACGTCGCAGCTCATGCCCGCGGCTCCTGCACCCGCGGCGACCGCGGCGGCGAACACACGCTCGCTCGTGCCCGCGAATGCGCATACGGTCACGGGTATTCGGTCTGGCAGTCGCTACGTCCAAATCGATGACGGCAGCGTGTGGGATATCTATCCCGCGGATCAGACCGAGACGGCCGCGTGGCAAGTGGGCGACTACGTGACCGTGCGTGTGGCGAGCCAGGCGTATGGCGAGTTTGATCACGAACTCGTCAACAGCCAGCGCACCGGGCCAGTGCGCGCGAAGTTCATGGGGTACGCGCGCGGACAGTAGGGGGGCGTAGTTGCGGTTTGCCCCCCGGAGGAGAACAGACCAGTCGAGCAGCGCGCAGCGATGCTCGACGTGCCGCGGAGCGGCACACACGTTGTTGACATTTGGGGACGATCCAGTGATCGTCCCTGAATGACCAACGCGGATTCGCCAGCGCCGCGCCGGAAACGGCTCTCGTCGGGCGCACTGCAGCGTTTGGAGATCGCGGTGCGCCTCGCGGATGCGTCAGACCCGAACGCGAGCCATGAGCTCCGCGACGCGGTTCGCGAGCAAGCGACGCACCTGCGCGAGCAAGGCGAGCCCACCGAGCGCGTGGTCACCGAGATCAAGCGCGAGGTCTCCGAGACGATGGCGCGAACGGGTGCCTTGCGCGGCGACGGCGAGGGCGCGCGCGCGCTTCTCGAGCAGGTCGTCCAGTGGGCGAGCGAGGTCCGCGGCCGCGCGGACTGACGGAGCCTACGCTACGGTAGGGCCGCTTGATCCGCGGGCGTGATGGCGTGGGCCTCTTCTTCCACGCGCCACGGCAGCGTCACCGTAAACGTCGTCCCCTTGCCGTACTCGCTCGCCACCTCGGCGCGCCCGCCGAGCCGCTCGAGCAGCTTGCGCGTGATGCTGAGGCCAAGGCCCGTGCCGCCATACTCGCGGATCAATGTCTGATCCACCTGGCGGAAATCCTCCCAGATCACACTCAGGTCTTTCGTCTTGATGCCGATGCCCGTGTCGGTCACCCGGAGCTTCACGGAATCCGCGTCGCACTCGGCGCGTAGCGTGATCTTCCCGCGCGGCGTGAACTTGATCGCGTTCGACAGCAGGTTGAGCAACACCTGCTTGACCTTGGTGCGATCCGTACGCAGCGGCGGGCAGTCGGGCGGGACCTCGATCACGTAGTCGAGCCCCTTGCGGCGCACCAGCGGCTCGATCTGCTGCGAGATCTCGGTGACGATGCTCTTGACGTGCACGAACTCGATGCGCAACGGCATCTTCCCGGCTTCGATCCGGGCCAGATCCAGGATATCGTTGATCAGCGCCAGCAGATGGTTCGCGGCCGAGCGGATGCGCTTCAGCATTTCCAGCTGATCGTCCGAGACGCCGCCGTAGATGCCCTCGATCATATTCGCCGTGTGCCCGAGCACGGCATTGATCGGGGTGCGCAACTCGTGCGACATGCTGGCGAGGAACTCGGACTTGAGCGTGTTCGCCCGCTCCACCTCCTGCGTCTGCCACTGGAGCTTCGCGTTCTGCTCGGCCAGATCAGCGGTCGCCGCGCGAATCCTGGCCTCGAGGCCTTCGCTCGACCGCTTCAACTCCTCATACAGTCGCGCGTTCTCGTATTGCTTGGTGAGATCGTGCAGCACGGAGACGATCGCGATCGCCTCGTCTCGCTCGTTCCGGATCTTTCCGGACACGACCTCCATCGGGAGCGCGTCCCCCGTATCGGGCCGCGTCAGCGTCATCTCCGCCCGGCGCGCGGTCGCGGTCGCCATCGCGAAGTCGGAGATGAAGCTCGTGAACTTCATGTCGTTGCCGCGCACGGCCTGCGCCTGCACGCGCCGGCCACGCACCGTGGTCACCGCGGTCGGGGGCGGCGCTTCGAACAAACGCTCGGCCTGCTCGTTCATCAGGATGATGTTCGACCGGTCGTCAGTAACGAGAATCGGATCGGCCACATTCTCTAGTATCAGATTGAGCCGGTCTCTTTCCCGCGTGGCGTCAATCTCCGCGAGCCGAACGCGCTGCATATGCCGCTCGAGCTCATTCACGGCGCGCCGCAGATCCGTCACATCGCGCAGCACCGACAGAAACGCACCTTTGCGATCCACATCATCTCGCAACGGATGCGCGAGTACTTCGAACAGGATATCTGCGCCTTCCGTCGGATCGACGAGGTTCAACTCGCGAGGGCCGCTTTGTTTGTCGATGGCCCCCGTCATCATCGCTTTCGACAAGTACGACGTGAAGAGCAGGTTGTTGATTTCGACGGCGCGACGACGACCCTGGGAGTCGCCCTCGCGAGAGGAGAGCAACTGTTCCGCGCGCGCGTTTTGCACGACGATGTCATTCGCGGCGTCGGTAATGACGATCGGATCGGGCAACGCATCGATCATCATGCGCAGCCGGTCCCGCTGCTGCCGCAGCCGCTCGGCCTGCTCGTCGCTCACGCCGAGCGCCTCGAACCGCGCGATCACCGGCCCGGCGAGCGCCACGAGTCGAGACAGAAACGCCAAGCGTTGCGGCGCCGGCACCCCCTCGATGACGACGACGCCGAGCGGCGCCTGGCCGGGCCGCAGGGAGGCCGGCGTAACCTGACCGCCGACGCCGGCGACGAGCTGGGAGGCATGATGCCCGGCGATCGGCACGGGAGCGCCGCGGAACGTCGGCTGCGGCATCGGGAACGCCACCCACTCGGAGAATGGCAGCCCGAAATGGAGTGAGGACCCGCTGACCGTGGTCATGGTCATCGCCGACACGACCAGCGGATGCCGCTCGTCGCCGAGGGAGAGGCCCTCGTCCCCCAGCTCATCGACCGGGACGCCGATGCTGGAGTAGACGCTGAGGATGTCGCGGACCGGGTCGACGAGCATCAGCACGGCACGCCGCACGGTGAGCCGCGCCAGCAGGTAGGCCGACGCCGTGGGGCAATCCGGCGCTTCGGTGAGTGTCGCCAGAAACTCCAACAGTGCGGGCGCGTCGGCCTGATCGACCCCGTCGCGTCCGTCGCGTCCTATGAGCAGCTGCTGCGCGGCGCTCACACCGGTGATCTCAGATCAGCTACCGCGAGTGTGGTGCTCGAGGCGCCGCCGGAGGTCGGCGTTTTCCACCCGCATGCGCTCCAACTCCCCCGTGTCCGCGGACGCCAACGCCTCTCGGGGCCGCGAGACCGGAGACGTAATCCCCACCGCCTCGGAATACTTCAGGTATGTATCAATCGACGCGACCACGATGCGGGCTTCGACCGTCACCAGGTCGATGCCGACAAGCGAGACTCGCACCCAGGCGTCAATGACGATGCCTTTGTCCAGGACTCGATCCAGGACGTCGATGAGGGAGCTGCCACTTGGGGAGCGTTCGACGGCCATCGACTTACGTCCTCGGTTGCGAGAGTTTGATGAGCTGCTGCTCGATTCGTGCCAGTCGATCAGACAGCTCGGTTCCGGAGATAGACGCGCCTTGCCCACCGGCGGTCAGCCGGGGGTCGTGGCGCCACCAGTTCAAGCCGATCTGCTCGGCCTTGTCGATCGAGCAGACCAGAAGCCGGATCTGGATCGTCAGCAGCTCGACGTTCGCGAGGTTGACCTTGATGTCGCCCGCGATGACCAGGCCCTTGTCCAGCACCCGGTCGAGGATCTCGACCAGCCCGTGGCTTCGCGTCGGCGAAACGAGTTCTGACACGTGGTTTATCCTATCCTCATCTCAGGCGACCCAGGGGTCCCAAGTCGATCTCCAAATCCTCGTTGGAGAGGCCGAATGTGGTCTTCAGCTCCTGCATCCGGTCGTTCAACTTGAGCAACGCGAGTCCGAGGCGCTCGATCTCCTCGGCCGACAGCGTCCCGCCGTCCATCCGGCGTACCGCCTGGTGTTCAAGGACCTTACGAAGTAACTCGATCACGGTCAAGGCGAGACGGGCGAGACCTGCCTCCGCGTGCTCGGCGTCGGCCTCGATACGCTCGGGCAGCGCCCGGGCGATTCGTCTCAGGTCGAGGTCCAGATCCTCGGTCATTCTGGCGGGCCGAACGAGTAGGGGGCTCCCGGGCCTAACGCCCGGACGTCCATGTCCCGGATTCGATCCATGTACATAGTGAGCGCTTCGCGCTCTACTAAGTGAGATAGAGTCAGCGTGCCTTCGCCCGCTCGCTCCGCCGACTCCCGGACGCAGTCGCCGAGCCGTGCGTTGATAACACGTGCGGCGGCACGCAATTCGTCCATGGCGTGCTCGCGACGGGAAAGGGACGCGAGATAGGCCGTGCCGGACGACGGGTCCAGGGGGGCACTGACGTGGAGCAATACCGTCATCTCGACCATGCCGGCGACCCGAGCAAGACCCGCGCTCATGGTCTCTTTTTTGGCCGAGATCGCCGCCACACAGTCGTTGTCATCGGCAAAGGTCTGACCGAAACGCGCCGGTACCGGTGTGCAACCGGTGCCGAGAGCAGCAGAGACGACGGCATCGTGCGCGCGAATGCGCTCGACGGTCGCCTTGACGGGGCGCGACGAGACGTCGCTGACCCATGCGTCGCCGAGCCTCCGCACAAAGCCGCCGTCGAGTCCCGCGGTGCGGGCCGGCGGATCAGGCGCCGTGGGCGCGGTCAGGCAATACAGGTACGTGGGACTCACGACGGAGAGTGCTCTCTACGGCCGAAAGAAGTACGTGGAGCTCGAGCTTGATGAGGTCGATATCCGCGATCGAGATGACGACGTCGCCGCTCAGCACGACGCCCTTGTCGAGCACGCGACTGATGAGATCACTGAGGACTAAGGGCTCGTCAGCGGCCGACAAAATGGTACGGTGGCCAAGGGCCGGTGAACTCGAACCGGAATCCCAGCGGTTCGAACTTGTGGATGAGATCGGTAAGCTTGGCCTGGAAGGGCTCCGGGGTATCCCGGCTTACCAGATACGCGGCGTTGAGAATCGCCGCGGACTTGGGCGCTGGCTCTGTCGTGGCGGCGAGGGCGAGCTTCGAGAGCTCTTCGTGAATCGAGTCGGACACCGAGGCGCTGACCTCGCGCGCCTCCGTCTGGCGGACGCCGTCGAGCTTCCGCTCCAGCAGATAGCGCTGACCCGGCGTCGCTTTCTCGATCTCCGACTCCAGTTGCGCGACCGCGGGGCTCAGCGCGGCCAATTTGTCCTTGAAGGCGAACACGCGTACCGAGTACTCACGGCCCGGCGTCACACGGTCCAGCTCCCGGTGAAACTCGGCCAGCCGTGGCGCCAAGCCGCGCTCCAGCGCTGGCGTGTCGCGAAACAGTACCCACATCGGGAACGGGATCACGCCCCCCTGGTCGCTCGCCCAGCTCACGACTTCATCGTGCGCGATCGCTCGGGGCGATAGCCAGTCGAGGTCCGCGAGGCGGGATTCGACGGTGGCGGGGTCGTAGGCTCCGTTCGGCAACTCGGAGACGAGCGCCGCTACGTCAGCAACCGGGAACAGCGACACACTCGCCCCGTCCAATCCTTTTGGCGGGTTGGTGACTGTCACTGGGACAATCCCGTACACGTAGTACACTGACGCTAGGCTCTCCACCGACTGTACCACTGCTTCAGCGCCGCTAGCCCTCGTGGCGACGGCGACTCTTCCGGTGCCGCAAACTGCGGGACCGCACCGCTTGCCGACAGTGGCAGGTTGCTTCGGTTCCATATGACAGCGCCTACGGTGAGCCCCAGAGTGGCGACCGCCACCGTCAGGCGTTCCGTCTCCGAGCGGACCAGCGGTTCGTCCAGCGTCACCAGAATCACGGTCGAGCGGGCTGGGTCCGCGAGGAGATCGCGCACCGCGCGGGTGCGTTGCGCGAACGTGAGGATATCGCCCATCGTCTCGGTGAAGGAGGCGATCTCCTTGTATTTGAGCGCCAGGCGCATGATCCGGTGGCTCCAGTCGAGCGCCAACGCTGGCGTCTCCAACAGTCGCAGCAGGTGGCCGGTCGGCGCGGGGTCGACAATGATGGTGTCGAATTGCCCCGCGGCCAACGTTTCGCCGATCGTCGCCAGCGCGTAGAGCTCATCGATCCCCGGGGGCGCGAGCGCGAAGAGATCCTGCAGGATCTTCCGGTCGTGGGCGGCATCGAACCCTGCGCCGATCAGCCGGTCGAACACGGCGTCGACCCGCTGGCGATAGGCCTTCTGCATCTCGGCGAACGCCGCGGTCGCATTGGCCTGCCGCGCCCACAGGCCGGGCGCGATCGCGACGGTCTCGTCGCCGACGTCCAGCCCCAGCGCGTCGGCGATCGACGGCGCGGGATCGGTCGAGACCACGAGTACCAACTGCTCGTCGCTCGCCGCCTCGATCGCCAGCGCGCACGCCACGGTCGTCTTGCCGACACCGCCCTTGCCGCCCACGATTGTCAGCGGCCGGAGGGCATCCTCGGCCGTTCGCGGCTCGTCGCTGTGAAGGCGACGGTGGAGCCAGGCTGGGTCCCCCGCAACTACCTCCTCGGCGCTTCGCGCCTCGTCGCCGTGAACGGGGTGTCGGGTCCAAAATTCGGGCCGTTTGCGTGATTCGGGCCATTCGCGTGATTCGGGACGTTTGCGTGACTCGGGCCATTCGCGTGGTTCGGGACGTTTGTGCGACTCGGGCCAGCGCGCGAGCGACACGTGTGGGATACCGGGGAGCAGTGACGCGAGCGAAGCGAGCGCACTGGGATCAGCGTCGTCGGAGACGGCGTTGACGACGAGCGCGCCGGCCGTGAGGCCGAGCGCGGGGAGGGCGGCGGCGTAGCGCTCGGTCTCGGCGACCACGAGTGGCTCGGCGCGAGCGACGAGCACCAGGCGAGTCGAACCCGGATCGGTCAGCAGCGCCCGAAGCGCGTCGACGCGTTGCCGGAGCTCGGTGAGCATCGCGTCGACCGCATCGGCGCGATAGCGATGCGTGAGCGCGCGCACCATGAACCGGTGCTTCTCCTGCATGAGCTCCAGGAGATCGACAACGAGGCGGAACGTCTGTGGCAGCGCGAAAAGGCGTAGTGTGTGGCCCGTCGGCGCGGTGTCGATGATGACACGGTCCCATGCGCTCGACGCAGCGAGATCGGCGAGCGACAAGAGTGCCATGGCCTCGTCGGTCCCCGGCAGGACGGCGTCGATGAAGCCGACGATGTCTTCGCGATCGAGGTATGTCCCGCGGTCGATGACCGTGACGAGCGTCTCTCGCCACCGTGCGAGGAATGCGTCGCGCTCGACCGCCGCGTCCAGCTGCTGCGCGAAGACACCGGGGATACTTCGGAGCTCAATGGGGTGCGGACCAACCGGCTCGCCGAGCGCAGGGCCAAGCGCGCGCGCGGGATCGGTCGAGAGGAGCAGGACGCGGCCTGTCGCGGCCTTGGCGAGCGCGATGGCGATCGTGGTCTTGCCGACGCCCCCTTTCCCGCCAACGATAATCCACCGCGGGAGCGCGGCTAAAAGATCAGCCGAGCCGCTCGCGCCACTCTCTGACGTCACGGAGCTGCTGCATGAGAACGGCCTCGGCCTTCGCGTACTCGGCCTCGTCGATCTCGCCGAGCTCGAGTCTGAGCTGCAACTCCATGAGATCGTTCTTGATCTTCGAATCGTCGGTCAGCTCTTGCTCGGCGACGCGCTGCACCTGCCCGAGCGTCCACCGGATCCCCGCGACGGGCCCGGCGACCGGAAAAAACACGAGCTTGGCGAGCAACCCCATGGCGGGATCCCGTCAGCTCGCGCGTTCGAGCTTGAGCTTGATGTTGACGAAGTTGTACGGCGGCCAGGGGCCGGTGTACTTGAACGTCAGCAGGTCGTCGTAGCGATGACTGACCTCACGCACGACCTCATCGAATTCTTCGCTGCGCGCCCGCTCGACGAGAAACGCCGCGTTCATGATCATGCGATCGCCGATGACTTTGTTGCTGCGACTGGCGACGGCGATGGGCTTCAACGCGTCGTGGACGTCGGCGACGAGCCGATTGCCGGTCTCCTCGAGCGCGGCCTCGACGAGGCGCCCGAGTTGCATCCGCGCGAAATACGTCGAGGAGCTGGCGTTGTTCGTGATCTCGTCCTTGAGCCGCCGGATCTCGTCGTTCTGCTGTTCGAGATTGGCGATGACTTTCTCGCGATCCCACAGGATCTTGAGCCCAAATTCGATCTTGTCCTGCATCTTGTCGAGCACGTCGTTGAACGCCTGATACGCCGAGCGCAGCAGCTCGGTGACGTCGTCCTCGGATCGGAACAACGTGCCGAAGCTCATCGGGATGACCGTGTACTCGCGCATGACGGTCTCGTTGACGAACTCGTGCGCGAGAACGTTTTCTCTTGTTGGATCGTACAACACGATCGGCGTGTTGCTCACGACCGCCGACAGATCTTTGTATTGGACGGTATAGACCCGCCGTCCCCCGCCGATGCCGATCTCCCCGAAATCCCGGGGTTTGTCACTGCGAACTATGCAGTAAACGTATTTCCCACTGTCGGTCGCGGTCGCGACGGCGACTTGCGCTGGCTCCGCCGCGGCCGGGGAAGTAGCCGGCTCGCTCATGCGTTACAGTATACTGGCGTCGACGAGCGGCGCGCCACAACTTCGTGCCATGCCCATACTCACTCGGCTCGGCCCGCTACTTGCGATAGCAATAATTTTTTCGCCCGATCCACGGCTTACCGGCTATTCGACCGCCGCCGCGCGCTCGGAACGCGACTGGGAAAAGCAATTCCAAGCGCTTCCCGTGCCCGACACGATGCGCGCCTCGATGCAGCGCTTGAGTGCGCGTCCGCACAACGTCGGCACCGCATACGACAAGGACAACGCCGAGTGGATTCTTGGAAAGTTCAAATCATTCGGCCTGGACGCACACATCGAGCAATTCGATGTGCTGTACCCCACGCCGAAAGAGCGGCTCGTGGAGATGGTCGCCCCGACGCCATTTCGTCTCTCACTCAAAGAATCCGCGCTCGCCGTCGATCCCACGTCGGGTCAGGCGGCCGAGCAGCTCCCCACGTACAACGTCTACTCCGTCGACGGTGACGTCACCGCGCCACTGGTCTATGTGAATTTCGGCGTTCCCGCTGACTACGCAGAGCTGGCGCGTCACGGGATCTCAGTAAAAGGCGCGATTGTCATCGCTCGCTATGGCGGCTCCTGGCGCGGCATCAAGCCGAAGGTCGCGGCCGAGCATGGCGCTGTTGGCTGCTTGATCTACTCTGATCCGCACGAAGATGGGTACGCCGAGGGAGAAGTGTTCCCGAACGGTCCGATGCGGCCGCGCGATGGCGTGCAACGCGGAAGCGTCATGGATATGCCGACGTATCCGGGCGATCCGCTGACGCCTGGTGTCGGGGCAGTACCGGGTGCCAAGCGATTGGCGTTGAGCGAAGTGAAGACGCTGACCAAGATTCCCGTGCTGCCGATCTCCTATGGCGACGCACAGCCGCTCTTGGCCGCGCTCAAGGGACCGGTCGTTCCGGCCGCGTGGCGGGGCAGTCTGCCGATCACCTATCGGTTCGGCGCCCCGGGACCGACCAAGGTCCATATCGTTCTCAAGTCAGACTGGAACACGAAGCCGCTGTACGACGTCGTCGCGCGGATACCGGGAAGCGTGGCGCCGGACGAGTGGATCGTTCGCGGCAACCACCACGACGCATGGGTGAACGGAGCCGAGGACCCGATCTCGGGGCAGGTCTCGCTGATTGAAGAGGCCAGAGGGTTTGGACAGTTGCTGGCCAAGGGCTGGAAGCCGCGCCGCACGATCATCTACTGCGCTTGGGACGGCGAAGAGCCTGGCTTGCTCGGCTCGACCGAGTGGGCCGAGACCCATGCTGACGAGCTCCAGCAGCACGCGGTCGCGTATCTCAACACGGACTCGAACGATCGCGGATATCTCCAGATCGAGGGCTCGCACATCCTGGAGGCGTTCTTCAACGATGTCGCCAAGGACATCCAGGACCCCGAAACGCACCTCTCGGTCTGGAAGCGGTGGCAAGCCGGCCGTCTCCGCTACGGCGCGGCAGCCGACCGAGACGAGGTCCGCACGCGCCCCAACCTGCGCATCGGCGCACTCGGCTCCGGGTCTGACTACTCGGCCTTCGTCCAGCACTTAGGGATCGCCTCGGCCAACCTCGGATACAACGGCGAGACCCAGGGCGGGATCTACCACTCGATCTACGACGATTTCTACTGGTACACGCACTACTCGGACACGAGCTTCGTGTACGGGCGCGCGATGGCCCAGACGATCGGCACGAGCGTCATGCGTTTGGCCGATGCGCAGATCATCCCGTTTGACTACACGGGCTTGGCCGAGACGGTCGGTAAGTATCGCACAGAGCTCGAGAAGCTCGCCAAGGACGAAACCGACTCCCTGAATGAGCAGAACCGCGAGATCCGCGATGGCGTGTTCGCGGCGGTCAACGACCCCCGCCAGCCGACGATGCCGCCGGACTCGGTTGCGACGCCTCCACACCTCGACTTCGCCCCGCTCGAGAACGGGGTCGATGCCCTGACGCGCGCCGCGTCGCAGTACGCCGCGGCCGCGGCCGACACGGACGGGAGCGCGCTCGATCGCGTAGCGCCCGACAAACTCGCCGCGATCAACTCTTTACTGATTCGAAGCGAGCGGGCTCTCACCTCGGCCGGCGGTTTGCCGAACCGGCCATGGTATAGACACCTGCTGTACGCGCCGGGATTTTATACCGGGTATGGGGTGAAGACCGTCCCCGGCGTTCGAGAGGCTATCGAGCAGAAAGAATGGGGATTGGCGGACTCGGAGATCGTCCGCGTCGGCAAAGTGCTGGAGGACGAGGCGGCGGTCGTTACACAGGCAGCAGTTGCACTGCGGGGGGCGGAATGACGGACGAAGAACGCAAGCACTTGGAGAAGCGGCTCCTCGAGGAGCGGGCGCGCGTCATTGGCGCTCTCGATCAGTATCGGCAGCGGAAGAACGTGACGTCGTCCGACGCGGCGGGAGACGTTTCCCATTATCCGTATCACCTCGCGGACGAGGGGACGGATACCATGGACAGCGAGCTCGATGCCCAGGAGGCTGGGCGTGAGACCCGCGAGTTGGGGGAGATCGACGACGCCCTGCGCCGTCTGTACCACGACCCTCAGAAGTTCGGCCGGGACGAACGCACCGGCGAGGCGATCCCCTTCGAGCGGCTCGATATCATCCCCTGGGCGCGCACCAGGTGAGGTGGTGAGAATAATATGGGGCCTGTGACGTAGGTCACAGGGAAAATGCGCATCGCCAAGAGCCAGGCCCCCCGCACCTGGTTCTTGGTGGTGCTGCTCTTTCGGGGCCTAAGTAGGGTTGCCGAGGTACCCTGGGTATTTCATTATGTCCGCGCGCCTATCCCCCATCTCCAGCCTCAGAGGCTCACGCATGAAACGATCCTTCCGTGCCCCGCTCGTTCTGGCTCTCGTTTCCTCGATGGCGTGCTATCACGCCGTCATCACGACCGGTCGCGCTGAGAGCTCGACCGTCGTCGAGCAGGAGTGGGCCAAGGGTTGGGTCTACGGTCTCGTGCCGCCCGACGTCATGGACGTCTCCAAGCAGTGCGCATCGGGCGTCGCGAAGGTCGAGACGCAACACAGCTTCCTGAACATGCTGGTCCAGTGGCTCACGATCGGCATCTTCGCGCCGATGGACCTCAAGGTGACGTGCGCTGGGGCGGGCATGGCACCAAAGACGTCCATGATCACGCCCTCGGACAACACGCCGGCCGCACAGAAAGAGGCGATGGCGCAGGCCGCCGAGCGCGCGGAGCACACGGGCGAAGCCGTATTCGTTCGTTTCTAGCGATGTCGAGCGGGCATCGGGGCTGGTCCCAGGTGCCCGCTAGCTTTTCCGTCGTGTATCGCGTTTATCCAGTTCCCGTCCGAACTCGGTCCAGCTCACGCCGAGCGTGACGAGCACGCGGCGGATCTGCCGATATCCCACGTTGCGCTCGGCGCGCTCGGTCGCGCCGATGACCGTCCGGTCGATCCCTACCTTGTCCGCCAACTTCTCCTGCGAGATTCCGGCGGCCTCACGGAATTCCCGCAGCGTGTCGCCCAACGGCTTGAGATCTGGATGTCGTGGCACGCGGCGAGACTAACACGACCGATGCGCATTCGTCGACCGTTGAAATGTCCCCGGTCCAAAAGTACCAAGTACTGAGACGACGGCTCGGTCGACGGTTTGCGGTCGTCACCGTGTCCGTGGCGGTCGGCGACACGACAGTCGCTGTTCGCAAACCGCGCAGCGCGGACGAGTTGATCAGCCCGGAAGACTTCGAGCACGACGAGCGTCTGCCGTATTGGGCCGAGCTCTGGCCATCGGCCCTGGTGCTCGCCAATCACTTACCCATGGCACAAGGGCGTTTGCTGGAACTCGGCTGTGGGGTCGGCCTCGTCACCGCAGTCGCTCTGTCGGCCGGGTGGGATGTCCTCGCGACAGATTATTACGCCGACGCGCTCCTGTTCGCCGAGTTGAACGCTCTCGCGATCGCGAGGCGTGCACCGAAGACGCGACTGGTGGATTGGCGCTCAATGCCGGACCTGGGCACATTCGACGCCGTCGTTGGCGCCGACGTGCTGTACGAGCGTCCCTACTCTGCGCTCATCGCCAGCGCGCTTGCACGAACGTTGGCACCCAAGGGCCGGGGGATCATCGTCGACCCGGGTCGGGTGCACGCACCGGGGTTTGTGCGGGCCTGCGAGAACGAGGGGCTCGCGGTGGCCGCCGAGAAAGAGGGCAAGATGACGATCTATCGCGTGTCCCGCTCGTCCCTCCGAGGTCCCGCCTGACCCGGTTTTGTAGAGTTGGGGGCCGGCGTCAGGTACGTTCGGGCCCATGATCATACCCCTGACACTCCTGCTGCTGCAGACCGGCGACTGGCCCGCCTATGGCCACGATCGCGCCGGCGGCCGTTTCTCTCCGCTCACCACGATCAACCGCTCGAACGTCGCCCAGCTGAAAGTGGCTTGGACCTATCACACGGGCGAGATGGCCCCTGAATTCAAGACCGAGCGCCCAAAGCAATTCGAGGCGACGCCGCTCGTCGTCGACGGGACGATGTACATCAGCACACCACTGGGTCGTGTGATCGCGCTCGACCCGGTGACGGGCGCTGAGCACTGGAAATTCGACCCGCACTTAGACCTCAAACTCGAATTCGGCGACTTCGCGAACCGCGGCGTGTCGACGTGGGTCGACGAAGCTGGCCGCCGTCGAATCTTTGTCGCCGTGATCGACGCCCGTCTCATCGCGCTCGATGCCAAAACGGGCAAGCCGATCGACGAGTTCGGCAACCACGGCACCGTCGACCTGCGCGCCGGTCTTCGGACCGCCCCGCGCACCGACTACCCGGAGGAGTACGAGGAGACGTCGCCGCCCGCGATCGTGCACGGGCTCGTCGTAGTCGGCTCGGCGATCGCCGACAACGGCCGCATCAACGCGGCGAGCGGAGAGGTCCGCGCATTCGACGCCCGCACGGGCGCGCTGCGCTGGACCTGGGATCCCGTCGTCCAAGACTCCACGGACCCGGCTTGGGGCACGTGGATGGGCCCTCACGCCCACCAAACCGGCGGCGCGAATGTCTGGTCGGTCATCGCCGTCGACTCGGCGCGCGACTGGGTGATTCTGCCGACGACGAGTCCCAGCGTGGACTACTTCGGCGGCGAACGTCTGGGCGATAATCATTACGGCAACTCCGTGGTCGCGCTGCATGCGACGACAGGCAAGATGGTCTGGAATTTCCAGACGGTGCACCACGACCTCTGGGACTTCGACAACGCCGGCCCGCCAGCTTTGGTGAAAACTCCACGCGGCGAGGCCGTGCTCGAAGCGACAAAGACGGGCATGCTCTTCGTGCTCGACCGCGAGACGGGCAAGCCATTGTTCCCCGTCGAAGAACGCCCGGTGCCCGCGAGCACCGTTCCCGGCGAGCAGGCTTCGCCCACGCAGCCGTTCTCGTCGATCATCTTGAGCCCGCATCACATTAGCCTGGACAGCGTCACGCCGGATTGTCGCGCGCTGATGGCGAATTTGCGCTACGAGGGGATTTTCACGCCGCCCAGTCTCGAGGGCACGCTCCAGCTGCCGTCGAACATCGGTGGTGTGAACTGGGGCGGTGTCGCGTACGATCCGTCGCGGGCCATCGTGGTCGCCGGCGTCAATACGGTCGTGGCCGAAGTGCAGCTGATTCCCAATGATCAGTTCGACCGCGCGGCGGCCGACAGCATGTCATCGCGCTATGACTATCAGTACACGCGGATGCGCGGGACGCCGTACATCATGCGCCGGCGGATCATCGCGCCGCATCACGTGCCCTGCTCTCCTCAGCCCTGGGGCCGACTCGTCGCGGTCAGCCTCCAGACCGGTCAGAAAGTGTGGGACGTTCCCCTCGGCAACGACGGCCACGGAAGCCCGAACCTCGGCGGCCCGATCGTGACGGCCGGCGGACTCGTGTTCATGGCGGCCACCGCGGATCGCAAGATTCGCGCGTTCGACATCGAGAGCGGCCGCGAGTTGTGGGCGGCCGATCTCCCCGCGGGTGGGCGGGCGACGCCGATGACGTACAAGGGACGCGATGGACGCCAGTACGTCGCCGTCGCCGCGGGTGGCGGTGACATTTTCGGTGACGGCGATGCGCTGGTCGTGTTCGCCCTTCCGCACTGAGGTGGGTAGTAGCATGTTTGTTCTATGGGCCTGGGCAAATTCATCCACAAGCAGTTCATCGATGTCATCGAGTGGACTGATCCGGGCGACGGCACGCTCGCCGTCCGGTATCCGATGGAAGACCATGAGATCCAGAACGGCGGGCAGCTGACCGTTCGCGAGTCCCAGATGGCTGCGTTCGTCAATGAGGGGCGGATGGCCGACGTGTTCGGTCCCGGGCGGTATACGCTCAAGACCGAGACCCTTCCGCTCCTGACGAACCTCATGAACTGGGACAAGCTGTTCCAGTCGCCGTTCAAGTCGGACGTGTACTTCTTCTCCACGCGCCTCGTGACGGCACAGCGATGGGGAACCGCGAATCCGATCACGATTCGGGACAAAGATTTCGGGATGGTCCGGCTGCGCGCGTTCGGCACGTACACGTATCGCATCGTCAAGCCGGAGGTGTTCCACGAGCAGCTGAGCGGCACGCGCGACGTCTATAAGGTCGACGACCTCGAGCCGCAGCTCCGCAATCTTTCCGTGAACGCGATGACGACCGCGTTCGCGTCGAGTCAGGTCCCGTTTCTCGACATGGCCGCAAACCAGACGGAGCTCGCCGGGAAGATCGCTGAGGCCCTCAAGCCCTCCTTCACGGGGCTCGGCCTATCGCTCGAGGGGTTTGTGGTCGAGAACCTGTCGCTGCCCGACGAGCTGCAGAAGCGCCTCGACGAGCGTATCGGCATGAACATGGCGGGCGATCTCGCCAAGTTCACGCAGTACCAGGTGGCCGAGTCGATTCCTCTGGCGGCTCAGAACGAAGGTGGCGCCGCTGGTGCGGCGGCGAGTCTCGGCGCGGGCTTTGCTATGGCCCAGCAGATCGCCGCCAACGTTCAGCAGCCGCACGCTGATACCAAGTTTTGTTCGAGCTGCGGGAAGTCGATCGCGCGACCGTCGAAGTTCTGTCCGGAGTGCGGCGCCGCACAGGGATGAACGGCTGCCAGTGGCTCATCGAAGCACAAGGGTGCGCGGCCGAGCACCTGACAGATTGTCGTCGTTTCGAAGCGCTGTTTGACGCGCTGATCGCGGATCTCGATCTGCATCCCGTCGCTGATCCGGTGTGGCACCAATTCCCTCCGCCCGGTGGCATAACGGGATTCGCCGTGTTAGCCGAGTCCCACCTGGCGTGCCACTCGTTCCCTGAGCACGGGACGCTGTGCCTCGATCTCTTCTGCTGTCGTCCGCGCCCGGACTGGGATTTTGAGGTGGAGCTCAGCGAGCGATTCAGGGCGACCAGCGTGAACGTCCGGAAGCTCGACCGGTGACGACGTTCCAGGCGAACTGCCCGCAATGCGGCAGCCCAGTGGTGTTTCGGTGGGCGCAAGCGGTGCAGACGACCTGCCCGGCGTGCAAATCGATTCTGATTCGCAAAGACTTGAACCTCGAACGCGTCGGCGAAGTCGCCGAGTTCCCGCTGACGGGTTCCCCGATCCAGCTCGGGACAACCGGCCGGTACAAGGACACGACGTCGTTCGAGGTGGTCGGCCGCATCGTCTACGAATACGAGCGTGGCCTGTGGAACGAGTGGCACATCCGAACGCCGGACGGCAAGAGCGGCTGGCTCTCCGATGCGCTCGACGAATACGCGGTCTCGTTCCAGGTCGAGAAGCATCCGCCACTGCCGTCCCCGACGGCGATTCGGCCTGACACTCAAGTCCCGGTCGGCGACCGTCATGACTTCCTGGTGACGTCGGTCACCGTCGCCAACTATCGGGCGGTCGAGGGCGAGCTTCCATTCTCGTATTGGGACAAGACGAAGGTCCCGTTCGCCGATCTCCTGTCGGTCGAGGGCAAGTTCGCGACGATCGACTACAGCGAGGATCCGCCGCTGTTGTTCGTCGGCACGTACGAGTCGTTTGGCGACCTCCACTTGTCGCACCTGCGGGAGTTCTCCGGCTGGTGATCAGCGCCCTGGCGTGTCCGTCCTGTGGCGGACCGATCACGCTCCGCGGATTCGAGCTGTCACTGACCGTCGTCTGCCCGAGCTGCCACGCGGTGCTCGATGCGAAGGACCCGAACCTTCGGGTGCTGCAGGCCGCGAGCAAGAAGCTCGGGAAGGGCGAGGCGCCGAAAATCCCGCTCGGCACTCGGGGAACGTGGCGCGGCCAACCGTACGATGTGATCGGGTACCAGATCCGATCGATCGTCGTCGAAGGCCTCACGTACTCCTGGCGCGAGTATCTGCTGTTCAATCCGTTCTACGGCTTCCGGTATCTCACGGAGTACGATGGCCACTGGAACGACGCCGTCGTCATCCGCCGACTCCCGCACGTCGTCCCGCGGACGGCCCAGCCGCTCGCCACGCTTGATGGCCGAACCTATCGCCACTTCCAGACCGCGACCGCCACCACATCGTTCGCGCTCGGCGAGTTCCCGTGGGAAGTCCACGTGGGCGACAAGGCCACCGTCACGGACTACGTCGCGCCGCCCTCCATGCTCTCGCGCGAGGTCACGGACGAGGAGAGCGTGTGGTCCCTGTCGACCTACGTCGCGCCGGGCGATGTCTGGCGCGCGTTCAAGCTGCCGGGCACGCCGCAGACCCCGCGCGGCGTGTACGCGAACCAAGTCGCGCCGGCCTCGGGACTCCTGTCCACGATCGGCGTCATGTCGATGCTGTTTGCGTTCCTTCTGATCGCGGTCACCGCCTTCATCTTCGCCACGGGCAGTCGCGAGCAGGTGTTCGAGGGGGGCTATCTCGCCCGCGAGAACGCCACCAAGCCCGACACCGCTTTCGTGACGCCGTCGTTCGACATTCACGGTCGCACGGCCGGGACCGAGATCAAGATTCGGTCGGACGTGTCGAACAGCTGGGAGTACTTCAACTTCGCGCTCGTGAACGAGGCCACCGGCAAGGCGTTCGACTTCGGGCGCGAGGTCAGCTACTACTACGGCGCCGATAGCGACGGTCCGTGGAGCGAAGGCTCGAGCACCGACCGCGCCCTCATCCCCTCGGTTCCGCCCGGGCGGTATTACCTGCTGATTCAGCCCGAGGGCCCGTCCGACCCGTCCGCGGTCGCGTACACGGTGACGCTCACGCACGACGTGCGCTCCGGCTGGCCAGTCCTGCTCGCGCTCGGCGCCCTCGCGCTCGGACCCGTGCTCCTGTTCTGGCGCAACGCCGTGTTCGAGACCGCGCGCTGGCAAGAGAGCGATCACGCCCCTTCATCCGGTGGCGATTGATGAGCATCAAACTCCTCTATGCCCTGTACGCCAGCGCGGTCGTCGCGCTGGCCGGCATCGCCGAGGCGCGCGGGTGGAGCGCGCTCCCGGTCGATGAGATCAAGAACGTCCCGCACTCTGTCCGCGAAAATCCCGGCGCGTACCGAACCGTGTACGCGTCGTCGGCACATTACCTCCGGGGGAAGTGACCATGCCCGAACTCGATACCCTGCTGCGCAGTCTCATCTCGGCCACTGTCTTCGCCGTGCTCGGCATCGTCATCTTCGTCATCACCGTCGTGCTCATCGATCGGTTCTCGCCCGGCGAGATGTGGAAAGAGATCGTCCACGATAACAACACGGCGCTCGCGATCCTCATGGCCGGCTTCGCCATCGGCATCTCGATCATCATCGCCGCCGCCGTGCACTAGTGGCGTTCGCGCTCTTCGTCTCTGTTCTGCTCATCGCGGCGTGCGGCTTGATCTACGAGCTGGTCGCGAGCGCCCTGGCCAGCTACCTGCTCGGCGACAGCATCATGCAGTTCTCGACCGTCATCGGGACGTACTTGTTCGCGATGGGCATCGGCAGCCACCTGTCGCGCTACATCGGCCGCGGCCTGGTCGCCCGATTCGTCAGTCTGGAGCTGCTCGTCGCGCTCGTCGGCGGGTTCTCATCGACCGCGCTCTTTCTCGCCTTCGCCTACACCCAATCGTTCCGCCTCGCGCTCTATCTGCTCGTCGGCGCCATCGGGATTCTGGTCGGCCTCGAGATTCCACTGTTGATGCGGATCCTCCGCGACCGCTTCACGTTCAAAGACGTCATCGCCAGCGTCCTGACATTCGACTACCTGGGCGCGCTCGCCGCCTCTATCGCCTTCCCATTGATCCTCGTGCCGCGGCTCGGCATGGTTCGCTCGGCCCTCCTCTTCGGCCTGATCAACGCCGGGGTCGCGCTGTGGGCGACGATGCTGTTCAAGGACACCCTCGGCGGCCGACGGTACCTGCGCGCGGCGTGCGTCGCGGTGATCGTGCTGCTGACCATGGGAATGGTCGGCGCCGAGCGGGTCACGAATCTGGCGGAGACGAGTTTGTACGCCGACGACGTGATCTTTGCCCGGACGTCGCGGTATCAGCGGATCGTGCTCACCGCGTGGCGCAATGATCTGCGCTTATTTCTCAACTCACATTTGCAGTTCAGCTCCCGCGATGAGTACCGGTATCACGAGGCACTGATCCACCCGGGTCTGGCCGCGGTGCCGAACGCCCGGCATGTGCTCGTGCTCGGCGGGGGCGACGGGCTGGCCGTGCGGGAGATCCTGCGATACCCGTCGGTTGATAGTGTCACGCTCGTCGATCTCGACCCGGCGATGACGACGCTCTTCTCGACGCACCCTCGTCTCGTGGCGCTCAACGGCGGGTCCCTCACCAATCGCCGCGTGCACGTGGTGAACGCTGATGCGTTCGTCTGGCTCGACCGCAATGAGGGGATGTACGACTTCATTGTCGTCGACTTCCCCGACCCGTCGAACTACAGCGTCGGCAAACTCTATACGACCGCCTTCTATCGCCTGGTGGCGAAGCACTTGAGCCAGAACGGCTACGTCGTCGTCCAGAGCACGTCGCCCATGTTCGCCCGCCGCTCGTACTGGAGCATCGTGCGCACCCTCGGCGAGACAGGGCTCACGACGTTCCCGTACCACGCGTACGTCCCTTCCTTCGGCGAGTGGGGGTTCGTGCTCGGCGGCACGCGACCGTATGTGCCGCCCGAGTCGCTGCCATCCGGGCTCAAGTTCCTGACCGCGGACGCCGTGCCGGAGCTGTTCGAGTTTCCGGCGGACATGCAACCGGTGGTCGCGGCGACCAACCATCTCAACGATCAGGTGTTGGTCCGCTACTACGAGCAGGAGTGGGCAGAGATCAACCGGTGACGCTGTCCCGCCGCTCGTTTCTCTTTGCATCGGCGGCACTGATCGGCCTGCGCCGAAAAACGAATCGCCCGCTGGCCGGCGGGTTTGCCGACGACAACATGTCCGTGGGCCATCGCATCCGGGATGCCGCTTCCTGGCCCACGCCCTCGCGCGTCGTCCGCACACCGATCGTCATCGTCGGCGCCGGCATCGCGGGTCTCTCAGCCGGCTGGCGCCTGCTCAAGCGCGGCCACTCCGACTTCGTGATCCTCGAGCTCGGAGATCAGGCCGGCGGGAATGCTCGCTGGGGGCAGAACGAAGTGTCCGCCTATCCGTGGGCCGCACACTACGTCCCAGTGCCCGGGCCCAACGCGACACTCGTTCGCGAGCTCTTCACGGACCTGGGCGTGCTCCACAACGGCGTCTGGGAGGAGCGCGCACTGTGCTTCGCTCCCAAGGAACGCCTGTTCATCAATGGTGAATGGCGCCCCGGACTCGACTCTGTGATTGGCCTCACGGGTCGCGACCGCGCGGAATTCAAGCGATTCGATGATGAGGTCCTGGCCGCACGGGCGACGGGACAGTTCACCATCCCAATGGCTCTTGGCGCCCCGGCATCGAGCCCGCTCGATACGATGTCGGTGACACAATGGCTCGCGGCCAAAGGCTTCACATCCCCGGCCCTCCGCTGGTACCTGGACTATGCCTGCCGCGACGATTTCGGCGCCTCGGCCTCCGTCACGTCGGCCTGGGCAGGTCTCCACTATTTCGCGGCACGGGAACCGGAAGACCCAGGGCCGCTCACGTGGCCCGAAGGCAATGGCTGGATCGCGCGAGCGCTGATCTCCCGGCTCGAATCGCGGCTGCACCGTTCGTCGCCCGTCTATCATATCGCGCCAGGCTATCGGGTATTCACACCGGACACCGAGTATCGCGCGGAGGCCGTGATCTTCGCCGCACCCAGTTTCTTGGCCAGCCACATCATGGATGCGCCGCGAGCCAGCTACGAATACTCGCCATGGCTCGTGGCGAACCTGACGTTGGATCGCTGGCCCAAGGAGACGGGTGTCGGACCGGCATGGGACAATGTGATTTTCAATTCGCCCGCGCTCGGCTACGTCGTAGCGACGCACCAGGACCTGCGCACGAACATCGAGCGTACGGTGTGGACGTATTACCGATCGTTCGCCGAGTACACGCCGGCCGTGGCGCGGAGGATGCTGGCGGAGACGAGCTGGCGTGACTGGGCCGACAGCATTTTCGCCGATCTCGGCGAGGCGCATCCGGACCTGCGCGATTGCGTGTCGCGTATCGACATCATGCGCCACGCCCACGCGATGGTACGGCCGACCGTGGGCTTTCTCGGTCGGCCGCACCCAACCGGCGGCACGCCACGTCTCGTCTACGCCAACTCCGACCTCAGCGGGGTTTCTCTCTTCGAAGAGGCGCAGTTTCGCGGCGTGGCGGCCGCGGACCAGGTCATTGCACAGTTATGATGCCGGTCATCGTCGGGTGCACGGTGCAATAGTACTTGTACACGCCGGGCGTCTCGAACTTCTGCGAGAACTTGCCGTCGGTATCGAGCGTCGGCCCCGGCTGAAACGCGCTCGTGAAGCTCGCGATGCGATGGGGCACGTCATCGCGATTGATCCAAGTGACTGTGGTTCCCGCCGGCACGGTGCGATTCGGCGGATTGAACACGAAGTTGTCGATCGCGATCTCGTTGTCGGCGACCGGCGCGAGCGTCTTCGGCTTGCCGCGAGCGCTCGACGCACCAGCCACCGCGACGGGCGTGCCCGCGAGCGACGCATCGACGATCGAGAGTGTGCCGGCGTGAGCCGCGTAGCGGATGCTCGACAGCCCCAAGAAGCTTCTCAGGCGATCGGCGCCGACATCGACCGGGCCCGGGCCAGCGGCCGTACCAGGCGCGGGCTGGGGGAACGCCGTCGAGAGGGCCGTGTGGAACGTCATGTTCCCCTCGATCTTCTGCACGGTCTGGTGGATGTGGCCATTGAGCACCGTCACAGAGCCGAAGCGCTTGAGATATGACAGGGCTTGGGCGCCATCGTCCGTGCCCCAGCCCCACTGGGGATACAGGGCCCACAGCGGCACGTGGGCGAACACGACGATCGGGGTGCTCGCCGAGAGGCCCTTCACGTCTTTCTCCAGCCACTCGAGTTGCTCTGAGCCCAAGCTTCCCAGGCCGCCGGGCTTCAAGTCCATGACGTTGACGAGGCCGATGAAGTGCACGCCGGAGTGGTCGAACGAGTACCACCCGTTGCCCAGCGTGTTCTTGCCGTAGCGGGCCCGGTAGCTCACGCCCTGGTCGTTCAGGACGTCGTGCTCGCCTGGGACATAGAAGATCGAGCCGGTCTTTGTCTTCGCCGACTTGATCATCTGGTCGACGGCGTCGAACTCGGTCGGCTTCGATAAGTGGCTGATGTCGCCCGTGTGCAGCAGGAACGCGGGCTGACTGGGGAGGGCGTTGATGCGATTGATGGCCTCTTGGAACGTCCCGGCCACGTCAGCATTCGCCGCCTTGTCGAATCCCATGTGGCTGTCCGAGATCTGCACGAAGAACAGATCCTTTGGAGCACGAGCGTCACCGATGGCGAACGAGCGCGGCACACCGCCGACCATTGACCAGACCAGGCCCGTGCCCGCCCACGCCATGCATTCGAGAAAGCCACGACGGTCGACCCCGTCGTTGGCCATGTCGTCTTTGATAAATTTTGGCATACCGGGGGGACCCGGACCCCGGCCGGTTTATTCCGGGCGAATATTTCCTGGACTCGTGCGCTATACTCAGAGGGTGAACGAAGACGCGGACGAGCGCTCGGGCCGCTTCGCGAAGCTAATGATGCCACACCTCGATGCCGCGTACGCCGTCGCGCGGCAGTTGACGCGCAATCGTCATGACGCCGAGGATGTGGTACAGGAGGCGTATCTGCGCGCATTGCGATATTTCGATGGGTTTCGTGGCGCGGGCGGCGGCGCATCAGACATGGAGAGCCGCGCGTGGCTCCTCACGATCGTGCGGCACACCTGCTACTCGTCGCGGCGGCGCAGCATGGATCGCGCGGAGACGATCGAGTTCGACGACCGGCTGCATTCGAATCCGTTGAGCGTGGACGAAGACCAGCGGCTGACGATCGAGCAAGCGCTGGCCCTTCTTCCCTACGAGGCCCGGGAGGTTGTTGTTCTTCGCGAATTGGAGGGCCTCTCGTACAAAGAAATAGCTCAAGCGATCAACGCACCGATCGGGACGGTAATGTCGCGCCTCGCCCGCGCCCGCGAGCGCTTGCGCAAGCTCATTGGGGATGTCGCTCCTGAGAGTGCCACATGACGCACGAACAATTCGAAGATCTTCTCAGTGCCTATGCCGATGGCGAGCTGGACGACGTCGCCTCGCTGGAGGCGCACTTGCCCACCTGCGCGCCCTGCACCGCACGCCTCGCCGAGTACAAAGGCATAGGCGACGCGTTGCGCCGACAGGCGCGCGCGGAGACGGCGCCGGCAGCGCTCCGGCAGCGTATCGCAGCGACGCTCGAAGCCGCCGAGGCAACGGCAGCAAGCCCATGGGCCCGCCGGCGTCGTCCGATGTGGAGCCCGGGAGTCCTCGCCGCCGCGGCGGCGGTAGTGCTAGCGGTCGGCCTGGCCGTTGGCGGCCGCCGAGGTGGCGACGCGGCGGGGACCGCGGCCCAGGAAGTGCTTGATAGCCATGTGAGATCCCTCGCCGGAGACCAAGCCCACTTGTTCGACGTCGCCTCCACCGACCAACACACCGTGAAACCCTGGTTCTCGGGCAAGCTCGACTTCGCACCGTCTGTAGTCGACCTCGCCCCTCAGGGTTTCCCTCTGCTCGGCGGCCGGGTCGACTTCATCTCTGGCCGACGGGTGGCAGCGCTCGTCTACGGCCGCCGCCAGCACAAGATCAACGTCTACGAATGGCCCGGCGGCAACGAGTCGAAACCGGCAGGTGAGTTGCGTCTAGGATATTCCATGCTACACTGGACGCACGCAGGAATGGTCTACTGGGCCGTATCCGACGTGAATCCGACTGACTTGCAGGAATTAGCTCGGAACATCGACACCATTTCGCGGTAGATCCGATTCGTGGCGTTCTCGCATACCCTTCTTCCATTTCAACTTCCGCGCGCGATGCGCACGCGGGCCGAACGGCTGTTCGACCAGCAGCTCTGGCTCTGGAACCACGACGTCAAGCACTCGTCCGGCAACCTGCTCCTCGCGTACGGGTTCACGTGCGACTGTGGGCCGGTCGCGGGCGGGACGCTGTCGTCGAGCGCGTACTCGCTGACCATGGAGAGCATGCGCCTCATGCGGGTTTGCGAGAGCGGGATGTTCGTGACGACCGCCCCAAACGACCCGACCGTGTCCGGCGTCTACGTGCGGCGCTTGGGGTTCGAGCCGCGGCGCACGGAAGGCGTTCGGATCGACCCCAACTCCTGCGTGCCGCTCCAGGCGACGAAAGTCCGGTCGCCGATCAGCCCGGGCGAATGGCGCGAGGCCTGCACCTCGCTGTCAGAGGCGCTCTACGGCGTCGCGTCGTACGAAGACTGGGTGCTCGTGCACTTCGGCATCGGCTACCGGCGCGATTGCCTGACGACCCGCGGCAGCGGACTCTGCGCGTGGCGCGGCGCGACGCCGGTTCAGGAGACGGCGGGCGCCTGGCGGGAGTTAGGAAATTGGTACCGCGCCGCCTCGGGACAAAGCGGCGCGCCCTCGTTCACGACGCCGGCGAAGAACGCTGAAGTTCGACAGTAGCCTCGGTCCCGCGCGTCACCCGCTCCCGCTCGGCGTTGAGATAGGCGTTCGGATCGTGCCGCAGCGCGCCTTCCGGTAGCTCCGACCAGAACGGCCCGAGATCGTGCTTCACGCGGTTCTCGTAGAACGCCGGCAGTGTGTCCGTCTCGCCGTTGAAGTACCGCCGGACATTCGCGTCCGAGCTGAGGAGCGCCCGCACTTTCGTGTAGTACCGCTGGCGTCCCCACCCCTCGCTCGACATCGCGCGCACGACGTTCATCCACTTCGGGATCGTCCCACCGGTCGCCTTGAACCGGTTCCAGATCGCCCGAGGTGAGAACGAATAGGTCGTGAGATCGATGACCCGGTCGTAGAACGACTCCCAAGTGTAGTTCTTGGGCTTGACGTTCATCGCCAGGTTGTTGTTCAGGAAGTGATACGGGAACGGCAGCACGCGCCCGGCGCGTTGCAGCTCCAGATTCAGCGGCGCTGCCCGGCCGAATGCCGAGAGCAGCGAATATCCCGGGAAGGCTCCCGGCGCCAAATCGACGAACGCCTTGGTGCACTCGAACGGAGCGTCACCCTCGTCGGTGTCGAGGCCGAGCACGAAGTTGGTCTGCATGTACGGGATGTAGCGCATGACCATGTTCACATGCTCGGCGACCGTTTTCACCTTCTCCATCCCGTAGTGCTTGCCCGTCTTCGCCTTGTTGCCAAGCGAGAACCAGGACTCGACACCGGGCAGCATCGCGGCGAACCCGTTTTTTTTCAGTCGGGGCAGGCGATCCTCGTTGAGCAGCGACAAGCTCGACTCGGCGATAAAGTCCGCGCTCCCGGGTGGGATCGCCTCCTCGATCGCGCCGAGCGTCTCGTCGAAGCGCACGCCGAAATTCGGGTCGTGCCAGCCGATGCGCGGCCGCTTCATGTTGGCGAGCAGGAACCGGAGATCGTCGCGGACCTGCTCGGGCTCGAACGGCTGATAGTCGACCGTCGAGTCGATGCAGAAGCTGCACGTGTACGGGCATCCCAAGCTCGCCAGCATGGGGACGATCTTGATCGTCGGTGCTTTGGCGAGTGTGACCTGGATGAACTTCCAGCGCTCGCGGACGCTGGGCAGTTGGCGCGGCTGCTTGCCCGCGTTCAAGTGAATGCCCATGGGCCGATGCTGCTCGCAGTCCTCGAGCATGCTCAAGACGAGCGGCTTGTCGGTAAAGCCGAAGACGTAGTCGAAGTACTTGGCCGAGTCCTCGGGATAGCAGCGCGCGTGCGGGCCGCCGAGCGCGGTGATGGTGCCACGCCGGCGATACATCGCGCTGATCGCGTACGAGAGCTGTGCGGCCTCGCTGAACGACGAGATGAACAGCAGGTCGGTGTCCGCGGGCAACTCTTTGGAGAGGTCCTCGTACCCCGTATAACACACGAAGCGGACCTCATGGCCCGCTTCCTCACACCATGCACCGATGACCTGCGGCATGATGCTCGCCAAATTGGCGTTCATGAGCTTCGAGTAGAGCCCGTGGGCCGGGCCGCTTGTAACAAGATCAAGAACGCCGATGCGCAACCGTCGCAGGACCCCTCCTCGGGTCGGGGTAACCCTACAACAGTAGCGGCGAACGCAGTTTACGGCTAGAGGCTGCCCGCTCCTTGAGTCACGCCGGCCGTTATTAGCACGCGATTTCCGTCGGGATCGACGAGCTCGCGGTCGCCATCGGTTGTATCAGGCGCCTGGATGGTGAACGAAACGAGCCCCACCGCATCGCTCGCGGGGCGGCTTGCTCCGACGCCATTCCACGTGTTGAGGCCCAGATGGTGGTGATAATCGCCGAACGCCATGAACGCGGCGCGGAATCGAGGGAGTGAATACTTGAGGTCCATCCCGACGATATCGCGATAAAATGCGATCGAGCGATCGAGGTCGGCCACGTGCAGGTGGATGTGCCCGATATCCGCCCCGCCATCGAGCCCGGCCCACGGCGCCGGGCCGGCGGCCTCGAGGAGTGCGTGGCCATCGAGTGGTGGCGACGCCAGGCGCAGTTGGCCATCGGGGCCGAACCACTCGGCCTTGGGGTTATCGATGGTGAGCTCGATGCCGTTGCCATCGGGATCGGCCAAGTAGATCGCCTTGTTCGTCGGGTGGTCGCTCGCGCCTTGCAACGGGTAGTCGGCGGCGAGAAGCCGGGCGAGCAGGCGGCCGAGCGCGGGGGCATCGCTCACGCGGATCGCCACGTGATAGAGGCCGGTCGTGCGGCCTGGCTTTGTGGCGCCGGGCAGCTCGGTCAGCGTGATCAACGGCGGGCCATTCTCACTCGAGGCGAGGACGCCTGGTGCAACGACCGTGAATCCCAGGAGGTCGCGATAGAACGCGATCGCGCGACGGAGGCTCGAGACGCGGAGGTGAACGGTACCTATCATATGTGATAAATACGCGATCCACCTGGAGTGTTCCTATCGCGCCGCGCTGAAGAGCGATGCCACGAATTGGTGGACTTGGTGGACGGTGTTGCGGGCGAAGCGCGCGACCGAGTCTTCGCGGAGGACGCCGAAGATGATGAGGATAATCGCGATGAGCGCGACGGCGACAATCGGGCGTACGAGCGCGCGCAGTACGCCGAGGATCACCAGGATCACGAGGACGACGCAGATCCAGGTCGCGACCGTGTTTGCTCCGATCTCGTGCATGCCGTGCATGCCGGCGTCCTATTGCGATATTCGTGCTCGCGGCGTCCGGCGCCCCTAGATTTTCCCGCATGTCGGTCGTCGCGCGCACGTTGCGCCGCACTGGGTCGACCGTACTCGGTCCGCCGTTGATCGCGCTGGTGGCCCGTTTGGGCCAGCGCCGCATCCTCGGCGGCAACTCCGCGTCGCGCGCGGTCGAAGAGCTCGTCTCTCGCTCGGCGCACCGCACGACGATTGCGTCGATCGACCTCGGGGCTTCCACGGTCAAACTGGAATTGGACCTGTCGCTTCCGAGTTGCCGCAGCCTGCTCGTCCAGCCGCTCGAGCAGTATGCCGACTGGTCAACTATTCGTCTCTTCACATCGCTCGCGCGCGAGGCGACGACCATCTTCGACATCGGCGCCAACGTCGGCGTCTTCACCTATCTCGCCGCGAGCCACGCGCCGCACGCGCGCGTCATCGCGTACGAGCCAACTCCGCATCTCGCGTCTCTCATCGAACGGAACGTCGAGCGCAACGGCTGGAGTCCGCGTGTCGAGGTGCGCCGCGCGGGGGTCAGCGCCGAGCCGGGCACGATGACGTTCTATGTTCGCGAGAATGACCAGGAAAGCACGTTAGAGTCTGGGCGCACCGCATCGGGCGACGTGCGCGAGCGGTTCGACGTGCCGGTCGTCTCGCTCGACGAGGTGTTCGAGCGCGAGGGCATCGCGCCGGAGACGGCGTTGCTCAAGATCGACGTCGAAGGGCACGAGATGCGATTGCTCGATGGATTCGAGCGCACGCTGCGTCGCCCGCATGGGCGGCCGAAGGTGATCATGGAGTTTCTCGGGCGGGCGATCAATGAAGGCCAGATCATCGATCGTGTACTCGGCTTCGGCGTCCGCGTTCAATACATCACCTCGCGAGGACTGGTTCCGCTTGGCAGCACAAGGGAGTTTGAGTCCGCGCAGGAGCTCGGGCAGTTCAATTTTCTCGTGATGGAATGAGCGGTCCACAGTGGAGATTCGCATTTCGTGGCGCAATTCGCATGGCGAAAGCGCAAAAAAACGCGAATGCGCCGACCGGCCTTTGTTCGATGTAGCCGGCGCGCAATGACTTAGGCACGCGCGACGTACGGTCTCATCCGTGCTTTGGGGGGTTGACGGTTTGGTCGGCCCCCTCTCTCGAAGGAGACCCATGTTCCGCGTCACCCCCGCACGCGTGCTTGCGTTGGCCATTGCCGTATCGGCCGTGACCACGCGCGCGCAGGCTCAGACCACCACCGGATCGCCTCCGCCGAGCGTCACGACGACGCACGGTTCGGAAGGGGTCACCACCAAGAAACCGCGACCGTACATCTGCACGGGCTGCACGACGCCGCCACCCACCATCACGTTCATTCCCGCCACGACAACCGATACGAACCTGGTCCGTTCGCAGAAAGTCACCGCCTGCAACGCCGTGAAAAGTGTATCCGGAACGTTCAACGGCGCCGCGATGCCCGCATTCACCGGAAACGTGAACTGCGAATCCGACAGCTCGAATTACACGCTCGTCGTCGGCACGAACGCGTTCGCGACGCAGGAATGCAGCTTGGAGGAGAGCGGCAATCCGGGCACCTGCGGGTCCAGTGGCCTCACGGTGACGCATCCGGCCATGCGCGTCGGATTCGTCGGATACAGTCTCTTGTTCGCCAGCCCCCAGGTGGCGGCAACCCAGAGCTTCACGGTGAGCAACTATACCCCCAGCAGTCAGACCTTCACCCTGACGGTGACCTGCAGTGGAGCCGGAATCGCCAGTTGCAGCACCCCGGCCACGGTGATCGTTCCCTCGGGCAAGGCGGGCCAGGTCAGCGTCACCGTGAATACAACCACTATCGTCAACAACAACGGCGGCAATACCCTGAAGTTCAAGGCCACGGCCGGCAGCTATGCCGACTCCCTGTCGGAGACGGTCTATGTCACGGGCAGCCTGCTGGTGAGCACCGCGTTCACGAACCAGGAAGACCAGGACATCACCCGCTGCTTCAATAAGTGCTTCGCGAACACGCTCACGCTCAGTACGCCGGCCTACTACTCGCGTGACCAGCGCCACGCGGTCAACCTCGTCTACAACAGCGATCACGTGGCCGTGCGGCCGATCCTCGCCGCCGACGTCCGCGTGGCCGCCACGGACTCGGCCATCAAGGAGATCCAGTTCTCGGCCCAGGTCTACAACGCGCAGAGCGCCGCGTGGACCAACGTCAATTTCTTCAACAGCGACGCCAACGGCATTCTGCACTTCTCCGGCGGCCCGTTACTCAACGACACGATCCCCTTCCGGATCGGCGGCCAGTTCGACGCCAGCGGGTACACGACGACCGGCGGACTGGCGGTGTATCCGCTGCGTCTCATCATCACCGCGTTCTTCACGGGACACACCGAGCAGATCGTCGACAGCACGCACCGCCTCGTGCTCGTCAACATGCGCCAGTCGCCGATCGCCAACGGCTGGACCATCTCGAGCGTCAGCCAGCACGGATGGGGCATCTTCGCGCAGAACACGGACCAGAGCTTCATCATGCAAGCCGACGGCGACGGCGCCGCCCGATTGTACGGTCGTATCCAATGCCAGGCGAACGGGTGCGTGTGGCCATCGCCGGCGGGCGCCGCCATATCGTCGCGATTCCACTATGACAACTTGCCGTACTCGGAAGTCGACTACGGCGACTCCTCGAAGGAGATCTACAACCCGAACGGCTATCTGACGGCGCGCATCGATCGCCTCAACGATACCGTCGCCTATACGTACGATACGCTCAATCGGGTCATCGAGATCTCCGATGCGTATCGACACATCCCCAAAAGCACCGCCCACACGTATTGGACGTTCACGTACGACGCCAACGGCCTCTCGTCGATCATCGAACCGGCTATCGACGGGACGCCGGGCAAGGGGCGAACAACGAAGATTCGCGTCGACAGCAATCATCTCCTCCGGACGTGGACCGACCCCGATCTGGACAGCACCACGTTCGGCTATGACGCGCAGCAGCGGCTCAACTCGGTCACCGACCGCGACCAAGACACGACGCGGTACGCGTACGACCCGAACACGTGGAAGCTCGACTCGATCATCTCGCCCACGATCCAGATCGACAGCTTCTCCACCGGTTCACCGGCCACGGCTCCGCTCCGGACGTTCTATCTCGATCCGCTCACGCGATTCCTGGCCACGTCGCCCACGAGCTCGCAGAGCTTGGCCCCGCCGTTCCGGACGGACTCCATGTGGGGGTACGAGATCAATCCCGCTGGCCACGCGCAGCATTTCCAGCTCGACCGATGGGGGCAATACAGCCTGTACGACACGCCGACCGGTTACGTCACGGGCTATACCCGCGACGCGAACGGATTCGCCGTGCAAGTCACTACATCCGGAGGCCGGATCGACGCCTATGGCTATTCCGGGGCGTTCCTGACGAGCGTCGCTCCGTACGCGAAAGACGAGACGTTCTATCAGTTCGGCCCCTACGGCCAGATGACGCAGATGTCCGGTGCGAACCAGCCGACCCAGGTCTTCGCGCTCGGCGTCCGCGGTCACACGGACTCGCTGATCGTGAACGGCGTCACGAAAGCCAGGTTCTATGCCGACGCGCTCGGCCGTGATACCCTCGTGACCGACGCGCAGAGCGACACCACGCGGTACGCCTACGACTCCGCGACCGGCAACCGAAACCGCGCAACGGTTTCACCCGGTGGTCGATTCCGGACCACGGTATTCGACGGCGAAGGACGCGACTCCGTCGTCCACACGAGCGGCGCCGGCACGCAAACGACGTTCTACGACCTTCAGAACCGCGTCGTGTCGAGCAGCGACGGTGTCCATCCGCCGACGATCTATACCTACGATGGCCTGTACCTGAAGCAGGTGACCGACCCGAAAAATCAGGTCTACACCACGACCTATAATGCCGTCGGATGGCCGGTGACGCGCACCGATCCCACCAACCGCGTCGCGACGACGACCTACAACGGCTACGGGTTGGCCGCCACGGTCACGAACCGCAATGGCCTGCGCGCGAGTTACGTCTACGATAACATGGGGCGCGTGACGACCGTCCATCGACAGGCCGTCGCGAACGAGCCGGACAGCCTCGAGACCTTCACGTATACGGTCTTCAACGACATCGTCACGGCGACGAACGCCACGGCGACCGACGTCACGTACTACAATCGCGCCGGCGGATGGGTCGACTCCACGATCACGACCTACGCCGGCGGTCACAGCTTCAAACGCTTCTACCACCGAGACACGCGCGGACGCGTCGACTCCGTGGGCGTCAGCACCGGCGGCGGCGTCACCCAATTCGATCCATATGCCCGGCGCCTCTTCTTCGACTCGCGCACGGGTTTGGTGGACAGTCTCCACCTCAACGCCACGACGGTCTCGTTCCGCTACAACGTTCTCAATCAAATCGACAGCGTGGTCTTTCCCGGCGGTGTCGTACGATCCGACACGTACACGGCCTTTCACACCCTCGCCACGACTGCCTGGACCGGCCTCGGCCTGTATCGCGGATACGGCTACGACTCCGCGGCACGTATCAATGAAGTCGACCATTCGACGGCCGTGAATGGATCGGTCGAGTTTTACGGCTACACGAGCCTCGGCCAGCTCACGCAGCACCAGACCGGCTTCTGGTCGGACACGCTCGTGAAGTGCATCAATGGACAGGGGTACGGCTGCGGCCTCCACCGGAACTTCACGCTGCAGCAACAAGCGTCGTTCGCGTTCGATTCCGCGAGCAACTTGGAGAGCGTCACGGTCGGCTCGGCCGATACCTCGGGCACGGTCAAGCCCGGCAACCGACTGAGCGCCTGGGGCAGCCTCGCGTTTGCGGGCGACTCGCAAGGCAACCGGGTGACCACCACTCTGAACAGCAGTCAAACGCGGTTCACCTGGAGCGCCGACGGCCGGCTGCTCGTCGACTCGTCCGCGACCGGGAAGCGGACCTACGAATACAACACCGCCGGGCAGCTCGTGAAACGCAGCACCAACGGCTCGGCGGACCGGTATTACTTGTGGGATGGCGGCGAACTGCTCGCGGTGCTCGATGGCGCCGCCAACAAACGCCTCGCGGAATTCGTTCCGTACCCCGGCGCTCAGGATCAGCCGTTGGCGCGCATCACCGGCACGCCTGGCGCGACGACGGTGCACTTCTTCGCGCAGGACGGACTCGGGAACATCATCGCGCAGTTCAGCGGATCGACGACCGAGCAGTCGCTGAGTTATGACCCGTGGGGCGCGACGACCGTCTCTTCCTCAACGGGCGATACGACGCAGTTGCGGTGGAAGGGCCTGCTGTTCGAAGACGGCGCGGGCCTCTACTACGTCCGGTCGCGGTGGTACGACCCGGTCACCCGCCGCTTCATTTCCCCAGACCCGTCGGGCATCGGCGCTGGCGTCAATCAGTACGCGTACGGCAACGGTGACCCGATCAACGGCAGTGATCATAGCGGGCTGTTCGACGACTACAGTACGGATTCGACGCCGCCGAACCCCGCCGACTCGAGCAACACGAGTCAAGACTCGACATCGTGCTGCGCCGCCACGACGACCGACCCTGCGTTCTTGTTCGGCGTTTCATCGAGCATATTCGAGGGGCCAGTCGGCGGCACGTCCGCGGCGGGCGTCTACGTTTCGTTCAACGGATTCCTCCCGAGTGACATCGGCGTGTGGTCGTCGACGGGAGGGGGAACTGGCTCCGATGTGAACGCGGGCCCGACCATCGGAGGCACCAACAACACGAGCTCCATCAACGGCCCATCCGTGGAAGTGGCCGCAGCAATACCGCCAGTGCAAGCAACCGTCAGCTCGAACCAAGATGGCACCACGGTCATGGTCAGCACCGCGGAGACCCCCGGAGCGCATCTCGCGGTGACCACCGGGGTGACCGCATCCGCGCCCAAGGTCGTTTCGTACCTCTATCAGCAGGCCACTCGCGGATTGGCGTATCTCCAACAGCAAGCCGCGCAGGTGTACCAGCAAGTGCAAGACGGAATGGTCCAATGGTGGATCCAGACCTCCAACCCAATGGGTGCATTAGCACCTGACAACTGACCGTTCCGCGGTGGCGCCGTGGGCCTTCCCCCACGGCGCCGCTGGTCTCGGCGCATCACCATTCTTAGCTTCGTGGATATGGCTCCGATCGCTCCGCAGTGGACCGTCGTCTACGACGCGTCCAACTGGCTGTTCCAAACCCTGAACGTCGCCGTGTTGCTGATGCCGGCCGCGATCGCGTTCGTGGTGGCCTCGCTGTATCGGTCGGGCATGGGACGCTCGCAGCCGCCGTCGCGACTGGGATCCTCTCTCGCGTTCGGCGTCGCGGGGCTCGTCGGGCTGTGCGCGCTGGCGGTTGCCTGGATGAGCATCAACCTCGGCCTCGCGGTCGGCGATGAGCAGTACCTCGCCGTCGTCGGACACGTCGCGTCGCTTACGCCGGGCGACGGTGCTGGACGCCACCCTGAAACGCTCGTCGTTCGTACAGCGACTGGCGCGACGCTCCGGTATCGCTACACGGCCGGGACTTTCAACCTCGGGTACAGCAAGACGGTCGGGGCCGGTGGCCCGCTGCACGCGGGTCAGTGCGTCTCCATCGCTGATGTCGGCGGCACGATCGCTCGGCTCGCCATCGCGGACCGCTGTGCGGACTCCGCGTCCATCGGGACGCCGTGAGACAACGCCCGATCGCCATACTCGCCGCATCGCTCCTGGCGTGCTCGCCGTCGTCCACTCGGACCACTGCACCCTGGACCTTGCCGCTCCCGAGTGGTGAACACATTGCCGTGGACACCGTGCGCGCGGAGCACTACGCGGACGGTGACGCGCTGCATCTGTTCTATGAGACCGATCGCGACATCCGCGACACGGTCGCGCTGCGCGCCCGCGCACGGGTCCTCTGGCCGGCATTCGCGCCGTTCGCGATCACCGGCGGCTATGACATCGGTGCGATCACGGCCGTGCGCCCACAGTTCCGGGTCGGCGGTGCGATGCTGGGCATCCGGCGGACCCTCAAGTGGGGCGTCGTCGCTCGCCGGGATACGTCGGGCATCTGGCGACTCGATGGCGATACCGCCGCGCTGGCCCCGCCGGTCACCCAGCCGCGGCCGATCGTCGGCACGAATGGTGACACGCTGCGTGTGACGCCACATCGTCGATCGTAGCGCTCACTCGGCGTCAGTCCCCAGTGCCGCACGGCGCCGCTGTCGCCCGCGCGCCAGCCCGAGCTTCCAGAGACGACGATACACGGTCGTCAGATGCACGCCGAGCTCGCGGGCCGCGGCCTCCACATCCCACTCTACGCTCTCCATCAGCGTCGCGAGGCGGCGGCGCTCGAACGCATCGCGGTCGCGCCCATCGTGGTGCTCGCGGCCGGCGACCGCGACCCGCACCATCTGGGGCGTGATGACCGACGCCTCGGTCGACAACAGCGCGCGCTCGATCACGTGTTTGAGCTCGCGGACGTTGCCTGGCCAGTCATGTTCGGCCAGTGACGCCAGGGCGGTATCAGAGAAGCGTCGCTGTCCTCGCGGGTCGATCTGACCGACGAAATGCCCGGTCAGCGATGGAATGTCTTCGATCCGATCACGGAGCGGCGGCACCCGAAGAAGCACCACACTCAACCGGTCGATGAGATCGGCGCGGAGCCGGCCGTCGCGCACCAAGGCGTCAAGGTCGTCGTTGGTCGCTGACAAGAGTCGAAAGTCGCTCTGGCGATCGGCACGGCTGCCGACGGGCCGGAATGTGCGCGTCTCCAACGCGCGCAACAGCTTCCGTTGATTCGCGGGAGGGATGCCGCTCACCTCGTCGAAGAACGCGGTGCCGCAGTGGGCTTCAGCGAGATAGCCCAGCGTATCCGCCGTGGCCCCCGTGAATGCGCCGCGTACGTGACCAAAGAGCGCGTCCTCGAACATCGTATCCGCAATCGCGCAGGCGTTGAATGCGACGAACGGGCCGGGGCGTCGGCTGGCCGCGTGCAGCGCCTGTGCCACGAGCTCCTTGCCCGATCCCCGCGGGCCGATAATCAGCGTCGGCGCCGAGGACGGCCCCACGCGCCGAATCGCCGAGCGCAGATCGTGCATGGCTGGCGACTCGCCAATCAACAGATGATCGGTCACGGGCTTGGCGCCTCGCGCCGCATCGTCGAATCGATCGGCTGCGTCACCTTCGTCACGTCGATGTCGTCGCGCACGATGCGGGGCGTCAGAAAGAGAAAGAACTCGGTCCCCGTGTTCGTCCGACTCTGCTGGCCGAACAACACGCCCAGCACGGGAATCGAGGACAAGACCGGCACGCCGCTCGAGCTCTTGTCGCGCTCGCGACTCGACAGGCCGCCGAGCACCACGGTTTGGCTGTCACGGACGAGCAGGCGCGTCTTGAGCGTGCGCGTCGAGATGACCGGCGCGTTGAACTGCACCTGCGCCGTCGCCTGATTCACTTCCTGCGTGAGCTGCAGTTGCACATATCCGTCGGTCGAGATCGTCGGCCGAACCGTGAGCTTGGTCCCGACGTCCTGGTACTGCACGACTTGGTTCTGCGCGACCGCGCCCACCTGCGTCTGCTGCACCTGAATGAACGGCTGCTGGCTCCCCACCAAGATCTCGGCCTCCTCATTGTTCTCGGCCAACACCACGGGCCGCGACAGGATGCGCGCTTCACCTTTCGCGGCCGCCGCGGTGAGGCTCGCGGTGAATGCCGGGCTTCCCGTGCGCATCACGTTGAGCGCGAAGTCGCCGAGTCCCGCGCTCGGCGTCGAGCCGCCGATGCTCGTGCTCGTGCCCTTGGCTTGCTGATTCGGGAAATTGATGCCGAGGCCCACCGCCCAGTTCGAGTTCTTCTGCACCTCGACGATCAGGACTTCGATCAGCACCTGCAGTGGGCGCACATCCAATTCTTTCACGGCGGCCGCGATCAGGTCGAAATCGGCGGCGTTCGCCCGAACCAGGAGGCTGTTGGTGCCCGCATCGGGAATGATCGCGGTCTCGCCGCTGAACGCCGCTGACCGTCCGCCGTTGAGCCCCGCGTTTCCGACCGGTGGCGACGGTGGAGCCAGTGCCGGCTGAAATGCGCTCTGGGCGAGATTGGACGACAGCGTGCCAACGCTCGCGCCCGGCTCGCCGAGCGCGCTCGCGCGACCGTACAGCGCATTCACGGTCGCGGCGACATCGGCGGCGCGGGCGTGGCTCAAGTGGATCACGTAGAGCTGCGTCGCATCGCTTGCCCGCGAGGTCGCGATCGGCTGGGGGGGCGCTGGGACTTCGTGGGCGCGGATGCGATAGAGGCCAGCCGCCGTGTCTATCGCCAACTCCAGGTTTTGCGACGCGACGATGCCCGTGAGCAAGCGTACGACATCCGAGCGCGGGACCGGGTGCGGCGTCTCGAGCGTCACGCGCAGCGCGGGGACGGCGCCGAACACGACCGGGCGGTCGAGATATGGCGCGAGCGCCGAGACCGCGACGCGGAGGTCGACGTCGACCAAGTGGATCGTGACGCTGTCGCCGAGCTCATTGACCGGCGGTGTCGGTCGCTGCGCGCCGAGCGTCGACGCCATCAGGACAACACCGAGCGCGTACCGGATCATTGCCATGCGTGCCTCAGGGTCAATCGCCAGGTCGTGTCCGCGCCCGACACGATCACGGTGTCGCGGCCGATCCGCCGGATGCGGAGCCCGCCGAGGGTGTCGCCGGCCTGCACGATCACGGTCGCGGGATGGCCAGGCACGCCGTCGAGCAACGCGGCGCCGCCGACCAGGCCCGCGAGCGCGAGCTGTGGTTTGGCTGGCTTGGGCGGCGGCGCGACGCCCTCGAGGTCTGGCCGATATGCCACGGATGCCGGGCGGCGGTCGAGTCGGAACGGATCCGTCTCTGCCACTGCTCGCCCATACGCATCGACCGACTCCGCCGGTGTCACCCTGATGTCGGCGACTTCACCCGCGCTCGACTGTGCCGCCGGCACCGTGTGCGGCACGCTCGCGAGCCACCCAACGCCCGCGAGGATCGTCAAGCCGACCGCGATGAGCAGGAGACCGCGCTCGATCAGTGTCATTGGTGTCTCGCCATGGCCAATCCTTCGACCGTGAAGTCTGTTTTCAGCACTTCCACACGATCGCCGGGAGAGGCCGGATCGGGCTGCGTGACCGTCAGGTCGCGCACCCGGAGTCGCGCCGGCCCCCGCTCCAGACTCGCCAGCATCGTGGTCACCCCTCGGATATCGCCGACGACGTCGGCATGCACACTCACCCGCACGAACGCGCGTCGCGCACCGGTATCCGCGACCGGCCGCAGCTGCACCGCGCCCAGTTTGACCCCGGATGCGGACGCCGCACCTGACACGAGCGACGCCAGCGTCGCCGATGCTTCCGCCGGCGTATGCCCCGCAACGAGCGCCGGCGCGAGCGCCACATAGCGCGCATTCCGCGCGGCGAGCGTATCCCGCATGGCTTTCGCGTGCGCGACCAGCCCGTCGGCCTCACTCGCCGCGCGCACTTGCTCGGCGGCGCCCGAGCGCGCCTCGGTGACCCAGTCGCGCCACGCAGGGACGCCTTTCGAGAGCACGATCAGCGACGCAATCACGGTGCCCCCGATGATCAGCATGCGCCGATCCCGCGGTGACATCATCATGGCTTGCCCCACCGGAATCGCACGGTCACCCGCTCGACCTCGTGTCCGGCCACGACCTCACGCGTCACGGGCCCGGTGATCTCCGAAGCCGCGAGCCCTGGTACTGTTTCGAGGCGCGCGAGCAGCGCACCAGCACGCGGCGCGAAGGCGACAACCGATCCGCCGGCGCTATCGACATGGAGTGCGAGCAACGCCGCGCCCTCCGGGAGCGCTTTCGCCAAAGCGGCCATAAGCATCGTGACCGGCCTTCGACCTCGATCGAACACCGCGACTTCGCCGAGCGCACGCGTCACGAGCTCGTTGTCGTGCGCGACCTGTCCGGCGGCCCGGGTCGGCGCCCCGATCTTGGCCAGGTGCGCGATCGCGCGATGCTCGGCCACTCGCGCGCCGAAGCCGGGCGCGAGCACCGCGAGGATGAGGGCCACACTCGCGGCGCAGGTGAGCGTCACCATGCGCCAGCGCGGCGCGTTCTCCTCGGCGACGGCGTCCACGCGCCAGGTGAGCGCTCCGCGCGTGATGGCGGCGCCATACGCGGCCGCGAACGCCGTCCCTTCGTTGCCCAGCGGCGCGAGCGCGGCCAGCGCTGGTTTCGCCACGTCAACCGCGGGCACGATGCCGGCGAGGTCGAGGCGGCGCGAGCGGCACACGCCGACGATCGTATCGACCACGTTCTTCTGCAGGGCGGAGGCCCACGGCTGGCCCGCGGCATCGAGGCGCACCGTCGTCGTCACGAGCGGGATGCCGTTCTTGAGGAAGAATCGGGTGGCGTGCTCACTGACGGTCTTGGCCAACATGCGCTCGTCGCCGACCGGCGGAAGCCCCGCCAGCCGCTTGGTCTGCGCGAACGTCGCGCCGAGGGCCACGGTGACGCGCGGTCGGCCCAATCGCCGTCGCAGCGGCAACTGTCCGAGGAACGCGTCGAGTGCCGGCCCAAGCGGCGTCGCGTCGCTCACGGGCGCGTCCACGCCCCACATCACGCGCGTGCCGCGCACGCCGACGGCGCGGAGTCGGTCGCGCTCGACCGCCAGTCCGACGACGAGGCTCACGGCGTGGTGCGCCGCCGCACGATCGCGGCCCGCGTGCCGGCCGGCGCCAGACGCACCTCGATGGCATAGCCATTCCCACGGGCCGTGAGTATCCACGCGTCGGGCCCATCCGTCGTCAACCGTGCGAGATCGCCGTAGCGTGAGGCGAGCAACTGGCGGCCGCCGGGCGAGAGGTCGGCCGAGAGCGCGTTGATGTCGACCGTCACGCCTCGCGCGCGCCGTTCGGCGAGGCGCGCGAGGGCTTCCTCGCCGATGCCGGGGAGACTGCCGAGCACCGCGAGCGGTGCGCGGCTCCACACGATCCGTCCGGGCTCAACGGTGAATACCGCCGTGAGTATCGAGTCCGGCAACACGCTCTCGTCGAACCCGCGGACGCGCCGCAACTCCCGCGCGTTCGCCAAGGGCCCGTTCCGCGGCGTGAATCGCCCCTCTGCGCGATACCAGTCCTGCTCCGCGCCGAGCGGTCGCGGGATGTCATCGGCATCGCGCCAGTCGAGCAGCGCATCGACCATCGAGTCGGCGCGCGGCTCACCGACGCCGAGCACCCGCAACATCGCGAGCAGCTGCTCGCCGTCGGCGACATTGAGATCAACGGCGAGGCCGGTGGGGACAAGCGACACGTCGCACGCCGCGGCCGTGACGGCCGGCGCGACCGCGACGATCCGGTCGAGCGACGCCCACCCGCCGGCGACGCGACCGCTCAGCGCATCATCCATCACCGTCCGCGCGCGCTCGAGGCAGTCCTCGGCCCGCCACCGCCCGCGCATGAGCGCGATCCGATTCTGCGTGCCGCTCACGACATCGCGCGCGACCAGGAGACCGGTGAGCGCCATCGCGCTCAGCGCCACGATCACCCAGAGCGCCGCGAGCAGCGCATATCCGTCCCGTCGGGTCGTCATCCGCGCTCCCCGATGCGCACGATCGCGGTGTCGCCATCGGTGATGACGCCGACCGCGAGTGGCGCCGTGATCCCATGTCCCCAGATCCGGAACCACACGCCTCCGCCGGCCGGGTCGTTGAGATATCGGAGCACGCCGGCGCCGAACCCGCGCTGGAGCGTGATCGCTTCGCCGGTGGAAAGCCGCGCCACGAGTCTCAGTCCCGCGCCGGAGTCCGGCTCGATGCCGATCACGGCGTCGCAGCGCTCCTGCCAGCCGGCCGGCATGTCGCACCACGTCGTGAACCGCACGTGGTGCTCGTCGCCCGCGAACTCGTGGGACTGGTCGGTGCCGACTTCGAGTTGTCCCATGAGCGATCGGAGGAGCCGCTCGCCGTTTACCTCGCGCGCATCGGCTGTTGCTTGGGTCCGCAGCCGGTCGACGGATACGGCCAGGGATTCCCAAAGGGCGCGGGCACCGAGGAGCACGATCCCTGAGAGCGTCATCGCGACGACGAGCTCGATGAGCGTGAAGCCTCCGTTTCGCCTATGGGCCATTTGGCGGCTCGGGGCGATAGATGGCCGTGCGCACGAGCTCGCGCCGGGAGAGCGAATCGGTGAGGACCACGAGGTAGAGCGTCGGCACCGGCCGATTGATGTCGAGCCGCCAGGGTCCCTCGGCGCGGTTGCCGAGATGCCGGTCGAGATCGGCGCGCGGCCACAGCGTGATGGCTTCCATGAACGCGCTCGCTCGTCGCACATCGTGCTCGGCCTCGCGCGCGCGGCGCACGCTGTCCACGGCTTGGCGCACCATGCCGACGCTGGCGAGCGCCGCGACGGTGAGGATCGTGAGCGCGACGATCGCTTCGAGGAGCACGACGCCATCTCGCCGCCTACGGCGCATGCGCGACCTCCCCGGTGAGCCGGTCCACGCCCAAGGCTGCGTCCGCGACGACACTCCCATCCGGAAGGGCAGTCGCGGCGTACACCTTGTCGCCCACGCGCACCGTGAGGCTCACGGTGCGGTCCGAGTCCACGGCCGTTCGCCGTGCCGCCGCGACCGCGCTCACCCACGGCTCGACCGTCGGCGTCATGTCCGCTCTCCGAAACGCCAGCGTCGTCACGCCCGCCATGATGGCGACGATCGCCAGCACGACGATGAGCTCGATGAGGGTGACGCCGGGCCGGTTCATGTCGGCCGCACGCTGTACACGGCTTGGAGCAGTGCCGCGGCAACGAACGCGACGATGCCGCCGAACATGAGAATGAGCGCCGGCTCCAAGAGCTTCACTGCCCCGTTCACGAGCCTCCGAGCCCGTTCGGCTTCGAGCACACTCCCCCGGCTCAGCATCTCGGCCAGCCGCCCACTCTCTTCCCCAGCTCGCACGAGCCGCACGACGGTCGATGTCGCCGCATCGCTCGCCGCTATCGCGCTCGACAGCGGCGTCCCGGCGATGACACTCGCCCGCGCTTCCATGAGCCGCGCTTCGAGCGCCGCGTCACCGCTCGCTCTCGCTCCGGCGAGCAGCGCCGGCGCGATCGGCACGCCGCTGTCGAGGAGCGACGCCACGGCGGCGCCCACTCGCGCGGTTCCGGAGGCGCGCCGGATCGTGCCGATGAGCGGCAGCGAGAGCAGCCACGCGTCCCACCGCGCTCGCCCGCTCGCGGTGCCAACCCATGCCCGCCATGCACCGAGCGCGAGGGCCAGTGCGATCGCGCCTGGCACTGCTCCGGCTCGTACGACCGCGGAGATATCGAGCACCGCGCGCGTGCTCGCTGGGAGCGCGGCGCCCAGATCGGCGAGCACTTTCGCGAATCGCGGGAGGACGACGCCGACGAGCAGCACGAGTGACCCCGAGCCGGCGACGGTGAGCACGATCGGGTACACGAGCGCGCTCCGGACGGCCGAACGCGTGGCCGCGGCCGATTCCATGAGATCGGCGGCACGGATCACGGCGGCCGAGAGGCCGCTGCCGGCTTCACCGGCTTGCACCATGCCGATGACGACGGGCGGGATATCGATCGGGCTCGCGGACAGCGCGGCTCCTAGTGATTGTCCTTCGCGCACACCAGCGGTGAGGCCGCCGAGCGCGGGCCGCCATCCATCGGGCGCAACGTCGGCGAACGCCGCGAGTGCGCGTGCGACGGGCAGCCCCGCGTCGAGCAGCGAGCCGAGCAGCCTCAGTCCCAATGCCAGCTCGCCAGACGAGAGCTTCGCGCGTGTGAGCGTTGGCGCCGCGGGCCGGACGTCGAGCACCCACAGACCGCGGCTTGAGAGGACACTCGACGCGGCATCCCGGCTCGCGGCATCGACCGTGCCGAGCTCCACGGTCCCGTCGCCGCGCGCGGCGCGATACGAGTACGCCGAGGTGGTCACGGTTGGACGGGACCGCCCCACGAGGTGATGTCCGCGTCTTCGCCGTCGCCGCCGGGTTTCCCGTCGCGACCGAGCGTGTAGAGATCGAACGACTGCGGGTTCGATTTGCCGGGTGCCATGTAGACGTACGGCCGCCCCCAGGGATCGAGCGGTACGACCCGGCTGAGATACGGGCCGCGCCAGTTCCGTGGCGGGTCGCCCGCGGTGGGTGACGTCCGTAATGCTTCCAGGCCTTGATCAGTCGTCGGGAAGTTGTCGTTGTCCAGCCGGTACGCGTTCAGCGCCAGGGCGAAGACTTCGATCTGACTCTTCGCGGCGCCGACTTTCGCATCGCCGACATTTCTGAACACGGCCGGGGCCACGACGGCGGCCAGCGTCGCGATGATCGCGATGACGACGATGAGCTCGATCAGCGTAAATGCGTTACGCGTCCGCCGCACGGAGTACCTCCTCGAGAGTCGTGAGCCCAGCCGCCACTTTCGTCTGGCCATCCTCGGCCAGCGTTCGCATGCCCTTCGATCGCGCCAGCGCCGTGAGATCGGCGCGTGAGGCGCCGGCGACGATCGCTTGCTTTGCTTCGTCGTCGACGGGGAACAGCTCGAACAGGCCGAGTCGCCCGCGATAGCCTGTGTTGCGACATGCCGGACATTGCTCGCCGCGACACGCATCGCAGATTTTTCTCACCAAGCGCTGGGCGAGCACTCCGTCGAGCGTGGCGGCGATGAGATAGGGCGGGACGCCGAGGTCGACGAGCCGCGGGATCGCGCTTACGGCGTCGTTCGTGTGCAGGGTCGAGAACACCACGTGTCCGGTCATGGCGGCTTGCACCGCCACTTCGGCCGTCTCGGGGTCGCGCATCTCGCCGAGCATGACCACGTCGGGGTCTTGGCGGAGAATGGACCGGAGCGCGGTGGCGAACGTGACGCCGGCTTGCCGGTGCACGGGGACCTGGGTGATCCCCGGCAACTCGTATTCGACCGGGTCCTCGACCGTGATAATCTTCTCGGCCTTGGTGTCGCGCCGCTGGAGTGCGGAGTAGAGCGTCGTGGTTTTCCCGCTGCCGGTCGGCCCGGTGACGAGGATCATTCCATGGGGTCGCGCCGCGAGGCGGCTGACGCTTGCCAGGATCCCGGCCGGCATGCCGAGCTCCTCGAGCGCCACGGGCCGGCCACCGCGATCGAGGAGTCGCAGCACGACGCTTTCGCCGAAGAGTGTCGGCACGGTCGACACGCGGAGATCGAGCTCCCGGTCTTCGAGGCGTACGCGGATGCGTCCGTCCTGTGGCCGCCGCCGCTCGGCGATGTCCAGCTCCGCTAAGAGCTTGATGCGCGAGACGACCGCGTGGGCCAACTCGGCCGGCGGCTCGGGCGCGGGCGCGAGTACGCCGTCCAGCCGGAACCGGACGCCGAGGCCGGATCGGGCAGATTCGAGATGGATGTCGCTCGCGCCGGCGTCGTAGGCGTCGCGCACGAGCAGGTTGACGAACCGGACGACGGGCGGCTGCGTCGCGAGGTCGCGGACATCCGCGGTGCGCTCGTCGTCGTGATCGACGCGCGCCAGCTCGATGTCACGACCCGCGCGCGTGGTGAGTCGCTCGATCGCGCGCTCGACGTCGCCCAAGCTCGCCGGCTCGACGACGACCTCGGCGCCGTACACGAAGCGCAGGTCATCGAGCGCATCGTCGAGTAGCGCATCAGGCGCGACCGACACGCGAACGGCGCCGCCGTCGGCGTATCCGGTGGGGCACACGCGATGGTGAAGGAGATAGTCGCGCGTCAGCCCGTCGGCGAGCACGATTTCGGCCGTCATGCGGTCCGCCCGGCTTCGCGATAGAGTCGGGCGAGGCGCGAGACGGCATCTGGGTCGCGCGTCGCGGTGGGTGTGCACCCGGTGTAGCGCCGCAGCATGTTGCGGAGCTGCGCACCGGTGCGGAAGCCGAGTGCACCGGCGACGTGGTCGACGGGCTCTTGTTTGAGGGCGAAGAGGTAGGTGGCCACGAACAGCCGGCACCAGCTGATGGTGGATTCTGGGGTGGGCAGGCCGAGGGTTCGCAGCTGCCGATGCAGGGAGCGCTTACTCGTGCCGATGGTGTGCGCGACATCGTTCACGGACAGGGTGCGCGCCGCGCGCATGGTGCAGAGGCCGACCACGGTGTGCGCCGGTTGCGGGACCCAGGGGAGAACGATTTTTAGGGTATCCGCGCACGCGGGTACGAGTTGCGCGTCGGCATTCACGTGCAACATGACGCGCCGCAGGTCATCGAACCCGCGGAGGGCGAGATGGTTGGCGCCGGCTTGGATCGCGCGGACGGCTTCCACGGCCCAGTCATCGACGAGCGTCGCGTAGGCGATGATCGGCGTGACCGGCCGGGCGCGGCGAATGTCGCGAATGACGTCGCTGATCTCCGAGCGACGCATGGGGTTGAGGGAGACGAGGTACGTCGTCTCGGTGGCATCTTCGTGTCGGAGATGCCGATCGATGTCCCAGTAATTCAGAAACGCGATGCGAGACACCGGCCACACGGCTCTGGCGATGTGTGCCCGGTGCTCGGGGTACACGTTCACGGCCACCAGCGATGACGCGAGACGGACGGACATCGACTGCTCGATGAGGCGGTGACACGAAACAACGAGAGGCGCTTCGCGGGGCGACGAGTATATGACACGTCGCGAGGACGCGCCATTGCCGGCGGATTATCAGGTTGTTGCGCGCATATGAAAACACAACGCGCGCCAACGTGACGTGAATTGGAGACACGACTACTTTGAGACGTCACGCGCCGCGTGTGGCACGCTGAGGAATGGCGTGGCACGCTGAGAAACGGCGGATGCTGACAAAATTGCGGAATCGACGAAGACTTAGCGAATGTGCCGTGACTCAGTGGGCAACGCGACGAGGACACCACCCGGTCACATCGCACTTGTGACGCGGTACGTAACGCCCGCGCGCGTCCGTCTCAACCTTGTAGCGAGATCGCCCGGCGTCGTCTTGGCCGCAATGATCGCCACGGCTTGCGCGGTCCAGCCGGACTCGCAATGATGACGCGACTCCTGTACGTGAACTACGTCTACGACCGCGAGCTGTCCTCTCCCGAGGACCTTCTCGCGCGGTACGTTACCGTGAGCGGGACGGCCGAGGCGCTCGCGTCCGAGGACGTCGATATTACGGTGCTGCAGCGGTTCCACCGCGACGCGCGCGTGGACCGGAACGGTGTGGCGTACGTCTTCCACGCGGACCGTCTGCCCCCCGGGCTCGGCCGCTGGGACATCCCGTGGGACTTCCACCGCGCTGCCCGACGCCTCGAGCCCACGCTCGTGCACGCGAACGGTCTCACGTTCCCGCTGCAGCTCCGCGCGCTCCGCGCCGCGCTTCCGGCAACGACGCGGCTTATCGCGCAGGACCACGCGGGCGCACCGTCGCGGCGCCTGCGCGTGTTGCACCGCTGGTGCTTTGCTCCGATCGATGCGTTCGTGTTCACGACGCGTGACCAGGCCAAGCCGTGGCTCGACGCTGGCGTCATCTCTGCCCGCCAGCCTATCTACGAGATCACGGAGGGGTCGACGCTGTTCCGGCGCAGCGATCGGGTCGCCAACCGCGCGCCCACTGTGCTGTGGGTCGGCCGCCTCATCGCGCTCAAGGACCCACTGACCGTCGTGCAGGGGTTTCTGTCGGTGCTGCCGGAGGTTCCCGGCATGCGACTATATATGGTATACACGGACGACACGCTGCAGAGCGCCATCCCCGAGCATCCCGCGATCACGATGCTCGGCGCGAAGCCCCACGCCGAGCTGGAGGCTATCTATAACAGCGCCGACTATTTCGTGCTTGGGAGCCACTCCGAGAGCGGCGGGTACTCACTGCTCGAAGCCATGGCGTGCGGCGTCGTGCCGGTCGTGACTGACATCCCATCGTTCCGGCGGATCGTGGGCGCGAGTGGCGAGCTCTGGGCACCCGGCGATGCCAACGCGTTCGCGGCCGCGTTGCGGCGCGCGATGACACGGCCGCTCCCGCGGGCATCGCGGGATGTGGCAGCGGATTTCGAGCGGCGATTGAGCTTCACGGCGATCGCGCGTGACTTGGTTCGGGTCTACGCGCGCTAGTCCGGGACTGCGGCGTAGTAGCCCTCGATGGCCCACGATAAGAGATCGCCTCTGAGCGCGTTCGTCTGCAGTGTCTGATTCGGACCCAGCGCTACGGCGGCGAGCTCTTTGATCGCGATGACCATGCGCTCGGGCGGTATCCCCTCGGCCCTGAGCGCGGCGCAGTAGTCGGCCAGCATCGCCTTGAGCTCGCGTCGCACGCGGCGGCGGTCGCCGGCGAGTTGCGCGCGGTCGGCGGTCAGGCGCTTGAGGGAGCCCGAGGAGGTGACGCGGCGCGCGAGCGCGACGTAGTCGGCCATCGACGCCTCGTACTCGATGAGCGCGCGGACCGCTCCGACGATCGCCTCAGGCGTCTCCACCAGCGGGCAGCGTCAGGGTGAACGTCGATCCCTCGCCGTGCACGGAGACGACGGTGAGGTCGCCGCTCATGCGCCGCGCGAGCTCGCGGCTGATGGCGAGGCCGAGTCCGACGCCGGCGTGCTCGCCGGGCGCGAGGGCGCGGCCGACTTGTACGAACGGCTCGAAGATCGCCTCGAGCTTGTCGGGCGGGATGCCGCGACCCGTGTCGCTGACGGTGATCCGCATTGGGCCGCCCGTAATCACCTCGCAACCCAAGACGACGCAGCCTTCAGCGCGAGTGAACTTCACGGCGTTCGAGAGGAGGTTGAGGACGATCTGGCGGACGCGCTCCGCGTCGGCTCTCGTGGTGCATCCGCCTGGCGCGCCGGTGTATGTCGCGGTCACGTTTTTCGATCGCGCTTGCGGCTCGATCATCGCGAACGCTTCGGTCAACACCGGGTCGAGCTCGACGTCGCGGATCTTGAGCTCGATGCGTTTCGCCTCGATGCGTGTGAAGTCGAGGATATCGGAGATGAGGCCGAGCAGGTGGCCGCTGGCGTGGCGGATGCGGCGCAGGTCTTCGCGTTGGAGATCGGTGAGCTCGCCGTGGACGCCGAGCTCCAGGAGCTCGGTGTAGCCCGCGATGGCGTTGAGTGGTGTACGCAGCTCGTGGCTCATCGCCGCCAGGAACTCGGACTTGGCCTTGTTCGCCTCCTCGGCGTCGTTGCGTCTCGCCGCCTCGGCCGCGAGGACTTGGGTTTCGTATGCGCGGCGGTCGGTGACGTCGACGATCGTGCCGAGGAGTCGCCGGTCGTCGCCGTCGCTTATGACTTTGCCTTTGACGGCGACCCACCGCAGCCCGTCGGGCTGGCGGATGATGCGGAAGGTGTCGTCGTAGTCGATCTCGGCGTCGGACTGGATTTGCCCGAGGCGGGCCGCGACGCGCTCGCGGTCGTCCGGGTGCACGGTGCGCAGGAACTGTTCGGGCCCCAGCTCGGAGAGGCCTAAGATGGCGCGGCCGCGGGCGTCGAGGGTCCACTCGTTGGTGGTGAGGTCCCAGTCCCATGTGCCGACCTGGCCCGCGGCGAGTGCCAAGCGGAGTCGGGCCGCGTCGAGTGCGGCGCCGCGCATCGACAGGTTGACCATGGTGCCGGTGACGCGGGTCGCGCGGCCTTCGCCGTCGCGTTCGACGGACCACCGGTCGAGGACGCGCACGTATTGCCCGCTCTTATGTCGGAACCGATACGACAGCCCGCACGCTTTCTCGTCGCCGCGCAGCATGTCATCGGTCTTGACGATGACGCGCTCGCGGTCATCGGGGTGGACCCGATCGATCCACCAACGGCGGGGCTTAGCGCTGGCGGGAGACCAACCGAACGCCGTCTCCAGGGCCTCGCTCATCTTCACCGTGCCGGCGTGGACGTTGTACGTCCACTCGACATCAGCGCCTACGGTCCTCTCCACACCTGGCAATATGTCGTGGCGTCGCCGCAACCCGACAGATCTTGACCGGCCTCAGCTGTTAGTAGGCGAAGCTGATAAGGCGCGGGCCGCTTCGTCGAGAACGGTGGCCAGGGGATCGCTGTCGGAGATGTTCACCTGGATCGCCACCGCGAGATCGAGATCCCGATACCACCGTACCTCGGTGCGATAGCCAGGGAACATGCCTTGGGCGCGATACGCCGGCCCGAGCGGCGTGTGCTCGATCCAGAGGCCGAGCCCCCACTGACCGCCGGGCGCATCGACGCCGCGCACCACTTCGGCCCAGAGCTTGGGCGAGAGGACTTCGCCGCGGCAGTATGCGCCCATCCATCGCGCGAGATCAGCGGCCGTCGACACGTATCCACCGCCGGCCCATTCGTACTGAGGGTTCACGACCAGGGTGCCGTCACTGGTGAGGACGTTCCCGACGGGACTCTCCACTCCGAGATAGCCAGGCACGAGGCCTTCGACGCGTGGACCGTGTACGGGGGAGGTTTCCCGAAGGGCGAACTTGTGTATGAACCGCCGGTCGATCTCGGCGTACGGACTCTCGTGGAGAACGGCTTCCTCGACGACGGCCAGGAGATCGTAGTCGAGATCACTTGGCTCGAATCGCTCGCCGGGTTCGGCTTTGGGTGGCGTATCGAAGAGGGATCGCAAGATCTCGAGATGGTCCCGGTTTTTCAGGGGCTCTTTCGCGAGATCGTCGTAGAACGCCTGCGTGTATGAGCCGTAACCACTCGTCTGCAGCATGAGCATGCGCGTGGTCACTTTGTCGACGTTCGGCAGGCGGTGCAACCACGGCGCGCCGTGGAGATACGCCGTGATCGGCGTGTCGAGGTTGAGACGTCCTTCGCCGACGAGCTCCATGGCCAGCGCCGCGTAGAACGTCTTGGCCGCGCCGCTGGCCAGCATCCGTGCCTCAGCCGGCATCGTCGTGCCGTGCTCGCGATCGGCGAGGCCGGAGGCGACGGCGATGGTCGTGTTGTCGGAGAACCGCGCGGCGATCACGGCGCCTGGAACGGCGCTCCGCGTCCGGTAGGCATCGAGCACCCGTTGTAACGTCGCGCGGCGTTGCGCGAGGCTCCCGCTCACGACGTTGTGCGCGGGGGTGTACGGCGCCGGCGCCGCAGAGGGTGCGGTGGTGACTGCTGGAGATGGTCCAGCGGGCCTCGCGCAGGCGGTGATCGCGAGGGTCAGACAGGTCAGGAGGGCGCGGGAACGCGGATGACAGCGGTGACGCGTCGTCTGATCAACCGCATCATCGCCATCTTGCCGAGTAGACGCTGACCCACCAGCTTCGCGCGCAAGGGTCATCTGGCGGGATACGACCGGCACTCAAAAACGTCACATGCGACGCGAAGAAGAGGCCTTGATCGCCGCGGTTCGCGCGGGCGACCGGCAGGCGTTCGAGACGCTGTACCGGGCGTATTGGCCGTTGCTGGTCAAGTTCGCCCGCCGGATTGGCGGGCTGGCGACGGAGGACGCCAAGGAGCTGGTCCAGGATGTTTTCTTGGGCCTCTGGCGCTCGCGCGAGCGCTGGTCCGTGCGCGATAGCCTCTCGAGTTACCTGTTCGGCGCCGTCAACAATCGCGCCCCGGAACTGGGTGTCAAGCGCCGCCGGGCGATCGACCCTCCCCTCTCCGAATGGGAGCCAACGGTGGACAACTCCGGCCCGCACCGTCCCGTGGTCCACGAGCTCGAGGAGCGGGTCGCCGCGATTATCGACGCCATGCCGATGCGATGCCGCCAAGTCTATCTCCTGTACCACGTGGATGGCCTCGACACGCGGGCCATTGCCGCGGCACTCGGCCTCTCGGTGATCACGGTGAACCGCCATCACGCACGCGCCCTCCACCTCATCGCGCGCGGTCTCGCCGACACCGAGTGGGCGGATACGCTCGCGAAGGTCTTGGACTCGCGATGACCGAGCTGCCGCGCGACGACGCCGAGTACCTCGAAGTGCTCGCGGGCGAGATCGCGGGCGATCCCGCGCGCGAGCGGGCCGCGCGATTGTTGGCGTTGGCCGAGCGGGCGCTGCCACCGGAGCCGGCGCTCGACGTCGATCACGGATGGCGGGAGCTCGCGGCGCGTCTCACGGTCCGTCGGACGCTGCGTCGATTGGAAGTGATCATCGGCGTGGCGGCGCTCATCGTGTTCGGCCTAGCGACGTACCTGAGTGTCGCGCCGGTGATCGCGGCGCACGTCGACGAGCATTATGCCGGTCCGGCGACGGTTCGGTTGCCGGATGGCTCGCGCGCGGTGCTCGAACCGCTCGCGCGGGCGCGCTATCGCGCGTCGTTCTTCCGTCCACCACGCATGGTCGAGCTCGAAGGTGAGGCGCGGTTCCTGGTGCGGCCCGATGCCGCGCATCCCTTCGAGGTGCACGCTGGCGACGCGACGATTACGGCGGTCGGCACGATTTTCACGGTGCGCGCGAACCCCTGGGAGCCGACGGTACGGGTGTCGGTCGAGGAAGGGACCGTGCTCGTCGCGCCCGGCCGGTTGGTGTTGCACGCGGGGGATACGGCCCAGGTCCGTTGATTAATTCGAGGGGAGCCCTGTCGTAGGAAGTAGGGACATTCGACAGGAGGCTCAGTGATCGACGAAGCTGAACCGCTGCTCCGGCACCTCGGGCCGGTGATAGCGGGCGCATTGACGGACCCGGATGTGACCGAGGTGTACGTCAACCCGCACGACCATCAAGTGCGGCTCGAGACGCGCTCGGCCGGGCGCACGTCGTTCCCGTGCACGCTCGAGAGCGAGCAGGTCGAGATGTTCTTGAACGCGGCCGCCGCGCGCGAGGGCGTGTTGCTCAAGTCCGAGTCGCCGTTCCTGGAGACGACGTTGCCGGATGAGTTCTTCCGGCGGGCGCGGCTCCAGGGATTCGTGCCGCCGGTGACGCGTGAGCCCGCGTTCACGATTCGGAAGCCACCGGCGATCGTGTACGGGCTCGACGACTACGTGGCGCGCCTGGCGCTGTGGCCGGCGCATCGCGAGCGACTTGGGTTGGCGATCCGCGGTCGCGAGAGCATTCTCGTGTGCGGCAGCACGAACTCGGGGAAGACGACGTTCGCCAACGCAGTAATCCACGAGATCACGGCGATCTTTCCATCCGAGCGGATCGTGATCCTCGAGGACACGGCCGAGCTCCAGTGCGTCGCTGACGATCATCTGGCGCTCAGGACGCCGGTCGGCGGCACGCTCGCGCAGCTCGTCAAGGCGACGCTTCGCGCGAGCCCGGACCGGATCATCGTCGGCGAGGTGCGCGACGAGGCCGCGCTCGATCTTCTCGACGCGTGGGCGACCGGACATCCGGGCGGCGTGGCGACGTTGCACGCGACCTCGCCGGCGGGCGCGCTGGCGCGGCTCGATCGGCTCGCACAGCGGGCGAACGTGCCATCGCAGGCCGCGCTCATCGTGGAGGCGGTCGACTGGATCGTGATGATGGGGCCGGGGCGGCGAGTGAAGAGTCTCGTGCGAGTGGTCGGGCTGGATGAGGCGGGGCGGTTCATCATCGATCCGGTGGACGAAGGAGATGGCCAGTGCGAACTCGACTTTCCCTAATCGCGCTCTGGTTGTCGCTCTGGCCAACCGTCGCGCACGCGGGCACGGGTGGCACGGACATGCCGTGGAACGCGCCGTTCTCGACGCTGCTCGCGAACCTCACGGGTCCGACGGCGCGCGTGATGGCTGGGCTCATGCTGGTGATTGGTGGCGTCGTGTGGGGGTTTACGCGGCACGAGGAAGGGGCGCGTCGCATCGGGCAGGCCATCTTCGCGATCGCGCTCATGTTCGGCGCGGTACAGATCGTCGGGTTGCTGCAGTTCGCGGGCGCGACGGTGTAGCATGGCGGTGATTCATGCGTCACTCCACCGCCCCGTGCTGTTCGCGGGTGTCGAGCCCGCGGTGGCGATCACTGAGGGTGCGGCGACGCTTGGGCTCCTCATCGTCGTCGGCCTTCACGTGACGACGATCGGGCTCGCTGCCGTCTACCTCGGTGCCGTTCATTGGGTGATGGCTCGCGCGACGGCGTTCGATCCCGCGATCACGGCGGTGTACATTCGGTCGCTCCGGTTCGCGGACTACTATCCGGCGCACGCGCATGCTCGCTGAGCACCGTTCTGCGCCTCGAGGCGTCGCCGATCTCCTGAACTGGGCGTTCATGGTGGACGACGGCGTGATTCTGCAGAAGGACGGCGCGCTGCTGTCGGCGTTCGCCTATCACGGCCCGGATGTGACGGCGGCGAGTGACGCCGAGCGAGAGGCGGTGTCGCGGACGTTCAACGACGCGCTGTTGGCGTATGGGGACGACTGGTGTTGGCACCTGGACGCGGTGCGCCGCCCGGCCGCGCCGTATCCGCCGGGGGAGTTTCCGTGTCGGGCGGCGGCGCTGATCGATGAGGAGCGCCGGGCGGCGTATGCGAGCGCGGGGCGGCGATATGAGACGTCGTATGTGTTGAGTGTCTCGTGGCTCCCCCCGTCGGAGGCGGATTCGCGAGCGAGGGCGTTGTTGCTCTCGGGGCGTCGTGGGGCTCGGGTGGATTGGGACGGGGTGCTCGGAGGGTTTCGCCGCTCGTTGCGCGCGTTGTCGGACCGACTGGGTGCGCGTCTCGTGCTCGAGCCGTTGGGCGCGGACGCGCTCGTGACGCATCTGCATGGGTGTCTCACCGGCTCGGCGTCTCCGCTTCGCGCGCCGCCGGGTGGTGTGTACTTGAACCTCGCGCTCGCGACGCAGGACCTCGTCGGCGGGTTCGAGCCCACGATCGGCGGGCGGTCGATTCGGTGTGTGGCGGTGATGGGGTGGCCCGAGCTTTCGTCGCCGGGCGTGTTGGAGCCGATCGCGAGTTTGCCGGCGGCGTATCGGTGGTCGCACCGGATTCTGCCGCTGTCGCAGGCTACGGCGTCGCGATTGATTCGGCGGCATCAGTTGCGCTGGTTCCAGAAGCGGAAGGGGGCGGCCGAGTGGGTGCAGGAGATGGCGAGTCGGGAGTCGGCGCGTGAGAGCATGTGGTTGGACAACGACGCCACGCGAATGGCGCATGATGCGGCCGCGGCGGCGACGGAGAACGCCAGTGGTCGCGCGCGGTTCTGTGTGTACAACGCGATCGCGGTGGTGATCGAGGACGATCCGCGCTCGGCCGATGCGGTGGCCACGTCGATCGTGCGCGCGTTCGGCGATGCCGGGTTCGGGGCGCGGATCGAGACGGTGAACGCGGTCGACGCGTTTCTGGGGACGTTGCCCGGGCACGGCGCGCCGAACGTGCGCCGGCCGGTGGTGAGTGGCGCGGCGATCGCGGATCTCGTGCCGGTGACGAGCACGTGGCCCGGGCTCGCGCACAACCCGTGTCCGTATTACCCACCGGAGAGCCCACCGTTGTTGTGGGCGGCGACCGATGGCTCGACGCCGTTTCGGGTCAACCTGCACGTGTCCGACGTCGGCCATGCGCTCATTGTGGGGCAGACGGGTGCGGGGAAGTCGACGTTGGTGGGGCTGCTCACGGCTCAGTTTCTGCGCTATCCGGCCGCGCGAGTATTTCTGTTCGATGTCGGGTATTCGTCGTGGGTGTTGTGCCACGCGCTCGGCGGGCGACACGTGGACCTGTCGGCGGGTGGGGCGACGGCGGTGTTGCAGCCGTTGCGACACGTCGATGATCCGGCGGAGCGCGCGTGGTGCGCCGAGTGGGTGGAGACGTTGGTCGGCGAGTCTGACCGGCGGTCGCGGAACGCGATCGAGCGCGCGCTGACATTGTTGGCCGGGTGCGAGGCGCAGCATCGGACGTTGGGCGAGCTCGCGCGGCAGGTGCAGGATGCGTCGGTGGTGGCGGCGCTGGTGTCGTATATCAAGGGTGGCGCGTATGCCGGCGTGTTGGATGGAGCGTCGGACGCTGAAGGGTCGGAGTCGCACTACACGGTGTTCGAGCTCCGGTCGCTGCTGGACATGGACGACCGGGTGCTCGTGCCGACGTTACTGGCGTTGTTCCACCAGGTCGAGCGCCGGCTCGACGGTCGCCCTGCGTTGATCGTCATCGAAGAAGTTTGGGCGCCGCTCATGCGTTCGGCGTTCGCGGCGCGGATCAAGCAGTGGCTGCTGACGCTCAGAAAGCAGAACGCGGCCGTCGTGCTTGTCGCGCACAACGTGACGCAGCTCTCCGGGATGCCGATCATCTGGGAGTCGTGTCCCACGCGGATCTATCTGCCGAACGCCGATGCCGCGTCGCCGGACACGGCGGCGATCTACGCAGGGCTCGGGCTCACGGCGCGGGAGATCTCGTTGATCGCGCGCGCCGCGCCCAAGCGTGACTACTACTTCACTTCGCCACGTGGCAGCCGTTTGTTCGAGCTCTCGCTTGGGCCCGTCGCGCGCGCGTTGCTGGCGTCTGGCGATGCCGTTCGCGCCGGCGCGACCCGAGCGATGTATGAACACGGCGCCGCGTGGCTCGACCATTGGCTGGGAGGTTCCGATGCACCTGTGTCTTAGTCTCGTTCTTGCGCAACTCGCCGTGTTCGACCCCACGAACTACGCCGAGAACGTTCTGCATGTCGTGAAGGCCGTTGAGCAGATCAAGTTGGCGGAGCAAGCGTTGCAGAAGCTTGGCCACCCGGAGTGGCGGGACATATCGTCGGTGGTATCCACGGTCACCGCGTCCCAGTCGCCAGGGACGGACCTGAGTCGCCGGTTCTCGTCGGTATTCCCGGGGGCAGTCGCCACGCGGGATTTCCCGGCGGACGATCGTGCGCGTTCGCGCTCGACGTTGTCAACGCTGGCAGGAGTCCTCGACGCCGCGCGCGCGTCGTCATCGACGGTCGCGCCGGGCGCCGCGCAACTCGACCGATTTCAACCGCAGGTCGCGGCCTCGCAGGGTCACGAGGAGTCGTTGGAGCTCGCGAACACGGTGCACGTGTACACGGCCCAGGAGCTCACGCTGTTGCGTCAAGCCGTAGCGGCGCAGACGAGCGCCGAGGCGGTGTACTATGCGCATCAGGTGAATGCGCAGGCCGAGTCGGATGAGAATGCGCGGGCGCTCTGGTCGGCGATGGCGACGGGCACGGCGCATCGGCCACTGGTGTCGTATGCAGCTCCCCACTGACGCCGGCGGGCAGATCCTGGACGGGATCGGGAGCGCCTACGCCGCGGCATCGCACGTCTGGCTCGCGCGTCTGGTTCCGGTCGCGCAGCGCACGTTCGCGATTCTGGCGGGGATCGAGGTCGTGATCTCGGCGCTCGTGTACGGGTTTCGGCGGGGCGCGCTGGACGACGTCGCCGCGCGGTTCGTGCTCAAGTTCATGTTGTTGGCGGTGCTGTTGTCGCTGATCACGTCGTTCGCGTTCTGGATGCCGCCGTTCGTCGCGGGGTTCGCGGCAGCGGGCGAGCGCGCGATCGGCGCGCCGGGCACGGTCAACCCCTCTGACGTGATCGACATCGGCGTGGCACTCGCCGGCAAGCTCCTGTCATCGCTCGACGTCGTCGGCGTGCTCTCGAACCCCGCGATGGCGATTGTCGCCGGGCTCTCGGCGTGTCTCGTGTTGTTCGCCTACGTGACGGTGGCCGCGCAGCTCGTGTTGGTGCTGGTCGAGAGCTACGTCGTGCTGAGTGGCGGGGTGGTGTTCTTGGGGTTCGCGGCGTTTCGGGGGACGGCGGGGATTGCTGAGGGGTTTTTGAGTTACGCGGTGCACGTCGGTGTGAAGATTTTTCTGTTGTATTTGATTGTCAGCTTAGGCGCGGAGCTTTCGCGTGGATGGCTTGATCTCATTCGCTCTGATCAGTTGTTCGGTCCAGGGTCGCCGCTTGGCCAGGTCGTGGGTGGCGCGTTGATCTTTGCGATGCTGTCGACGCGCGTGCCGGAGGTCGGCTCGTCGTGGATTGCGCGTCGTCAGGATTTCTCGTTGGCGGCGGCGCTCAAGGGACTATGAGTACGTGGCTGACGGCGCGGGCCGAGTTCGAGGGAGTGTACGCGAACTTGGCTCGGGGGAAGCGGAACTGGCAGCTGGTCGCGTTTGGATTGCTCGTGGTGCTGGTGACGGAGACGCTCGGGTTTGTGCGTCTGTCGTCGACGGCGCGTGTGACGCCGTACGTGGTGGAGGTCGACAAGCTCGGTCTGGCGCGCGCGTTGGGGCCGGTCGAGCCGTTGCGGCGCACGGATACGCGGCTCGTGGTATCGCAGATCGCCGAGTTCGTGCGGGATGTGCGAACGATTGTGCCGTCGGATGTGGCCGAGGGGGAGGTGATGGCGCGGGCGTATGGGTTTGTGGATCAGGGAGGGGCGGCGTTCTTGAACGCGTACTTCACGGATCCGCGGAACAACCCCCATGCGTTGGGGCGGGTGATGACGAGGACGGCCGAGGTGACGGCGGTGTTGCCGTCGGGGCCGGGTTGGCGCGTCCAGTGGGTCGAGACGGAGTATCCGGTGGATGGCGGGACGCCGGCGGTGCAACCGTGGGAAGCGTATGTGGGTGTTCGGCTCTCACCGCCGGAGACGACGGAGTCGATCGAGCGGAACCCGTTGGGTGTGTACATCACGTCGATCACGTGGACGCGGGTGGGGGCGCCGGCCTGATGCGGATGTCACCGCTGGTTGCACATCTAATGATTGTGGGGCGGTTGTTGGCGCAGCAGGCGGATACGTCTGTAGTCGAAACAGGTGACGCGATCGTGTATCCGTACGGGCACTCGCAGGCGGTTGTCATGTGCGCGCCGCTTCGCGCGTGCGTGATCGAGCTCGAGGCGGGTGAACGGGTGTTGGCGACTGCGCTTGGCGACACGGAGCGGTGGTTGGTGGACGAGACGCTGACGGTCGGGCGTACGCCGGTGGTGATCATCAAGCCGACGGGTTGCGATATCGCAACCAACTTGGTGGTGTCGACGGATCGCCGGGTGTACGATGTCGCGCTCGAGTCGCCGGTGTGCGGTCGGCGGCCGGTGCGGTACACGCGCCGCGTGCGGTTCAGTTACCAGGGCGAAAGCGGCGCACTCGTTGCGGCGACTGCTCCGGATGCGTTCCACCCGGAGTCGTTGTCGTTCACATATCGTTGGCGGTCCGACCGCCACGCCGCGTGGTCGCCGGTCGCGGTCTATGACGACGGGACGCACGCGTATGTTCGGCTGTCGGATTCAGCGCGGCATGCGGATCTCCCGATCTTGCTGCTCGAGTTGGACGACAAGTCGACGTCGCTGCTGACGTATCTGGTCGCGAACGACACGTACATCACGGACCGGCTCTTCTCGCGCGCGATCTTGCGCGACAAGGGTCGTCAGATCGAGATCGTCAACACGCGGTTGTTCGTCCCCAAGTAACGCAAAGCGATGTCGACGAGTTTTCGTCCGCGGCCGCCGAGTCCCATGCGGCTCAACCACGTCGCGCTGGTGGTGGTTGGCGTGTTGGCGTTCGTGACGGTGCTGGTCGTGCTCTGGTCGACGACGTTGCACGCGCGGGCTCCGTCGCCGGAGCCCGCGACGGTCGCGCCGCGCGTAGTTCCGCAGCGCCCGTCGTATCCGCAGCAATCGTATCCGCAACAACCGTATCCGCAGCACCCGTCGCATCCGGAAGACTCTCTCGCGCCGCCGATTTCGCCGTTGCCTTCGCCTACCCCACCAGCGCGCGTCGCACTGATGGCACCAGCTGCGCCTCCTCGCGCGTGGACGAGCGCGCTCGTGGTGCACCGCGACACTGTTCCAGCGGAGTCGCATTCGCCGTATGTGCTGGAGTCCGGCGCACTGATCCCCGCGTCATTGCTGACCGAGATTCACTCGACGCTTCCGGGCCTCGTGGTAGCCCAGGTCACTCGCGATGTGTACGACACGCCGTCGCTGCGTTGGGTGTTGATTCCGCGGGGCTCGCGCTTGATCGGCCACTACGATTCGAAGGTCGCGCAGGGCGAGGACGCGCTGTCGGTGGTGTGGACGCGCCTGATATTCCCAAGCGGCCGCTCGCTCTCGTTGCCGGACCTCGAGTCCGCGGATGCGGGTGGCACGTCGGGATTACGGGGCGCGGTGAACTCGCATTTGGGTCGCGCGTATCTCGACGCGGGTTTGTTATCGCTGGTCGGCGCGGGCGCGCAACTGAGTCAGCCGCCATCGAGTGTCCCGTACGGCGTCGCCTCCCCGGGCCAGGTACTCGCGGGCTCGCTTGGTCAGCAGGTGACGGAGCAGAGTCTCGAGGTATTGCGCAACGACGCGCGTATGACGCCGGTGATTACGGTGCGCGGAGGGACGTCGTTTCTGGTGATGGTGTCGCGTGATTTGGTGTTCGAGCGCCCGTACTAAGTAGAGTTGTCCACCGTGTGCATATCCACCGTATGCAAAAAGGCATCGTCGCAGTGTGCGATGATGCGTTTTCGCAGTTGTATCGGTGCATAGTCGTATAGATATGCTTCCGCTGTGGAACGACATGAAGAGTTGCAGCCATTGGCCGAGGTGATTCGCACGTATCGCCGCGCGGCCGGGTACACGCAGGAGGGTTTCGCGTACGAGGCCCGTTTGGACCGCGGGTTCGTGGGCGCGGTTGAGCGGGCCGAGCGGAACGTGGGATTTCGGAAGATCCGCCAGCTGCTGGTGGGTCTAGGGATCAACTGGCGCGAGTTCGGCTCGGCGTTGCAGGATCTGGATCCGTTGCCGACGAAGGGCCATTCGCATCGTCGCAGCCGTAGCGACTGATGGCCCACCGGCCCAGCCGGCACATTTTACCGTGTGCCGGCCGGCCGATCTCCCAGGGTCGATTTTGCTCAGTCGCCGAGTGGCGGCGTGAGCAGGATCGCGAGCTTGACGCGGAGAGCGGAAGCCACGCGTTCCATATTGTCGACCGAGATATTGCGTTCGCCTCTCTCGACGGAGGAGACGAACGTGCGGTGGAGCCCAGAGAGCTCGGCCAGTTTCTCCTGGGAGATACCGAGTTGCATTCTCGCACGCCGGACGTTCGTGGCGAACGTAATGCGGGCCGGGGCCTCTGGTCGTTCCACAGTCTGCTGCATAGGCTGCTGCGGTGCCTGTGGTGTCATACTCCGTGGATGTTGCCGCATGCGTACCCTATGCGGCTACACACTATACGCTGCGTGGTTATACGTCTGTCGCGCGGAATCGGATCTGTGGTCTGACCGAGTCGCGACACCGTCTGGTCAGATGGGCTCTAATTGCAGGGCCCGTACCTGTTTCCCTAGGCGGGGACGACCCACTGGCCCTCCCGCCGCCGTACGTCTTGCGATCCATACACAGCAATGCGTCGTCGGCGACGTATTTCCGGCACATTTCGCCTCCCTGAAGAAGAGAGACGCATGAAGCGTGACGGTTACGTATCGACGTAGAGGTCATATAGCCGTTATCGTCACACCGCGCTAGTAAATGTTGTTACGGCTGAGCCCGTTGCCAACTTGCGAAGTGATTCATTTGTCTGTATTTCCTTACTCGCGGCATTCTTCTTCTTGGATAGCGAGAAATGACCACTTCGGAGCTCGCCGGCCGGACCGTTGTGATCTGTGAGGACGACCGCGCCGTCCTCGCGATGGCTGCGCGCACCATGCGCGACGCCGGGTTCGAGGTGCGCGCCGCACCCGACGCCCCACGCGCCCTTCGCTACACACTCACGATTCCGCCGCCCTCGTTCTTCCTCCTCGATGTCTTCCTGCCCGACATCAAGGGCCTCGATCTCTTTCGCTTGACGCGGAAGTACGGCTCGACGGTGCCGACGATCCTCATGACGGGCTACCCAATCGAGATGATCGCCGTCGATCAGGTGGAGCTGGATCTCAAGTGCATCCAGAAGCCGTTCGACTCCGAGCAGCTGCTCGAGCAGATGCTCAACTTCATGCGGAAGGCGCCGACGCCCGAGCCGCCCGGTGTGCCGATCATCAAGTCGCAAGGCATCACTGTGAACCTCCACACGCGCAACGTCACGCGTGCTGGACGGACGACGCGGCTCACCGACAAGGAGCTCGACGTCTTCTTCCACCTCTTCATGCTCGCCGGCAAGAGCATCCCGCACGACACGCTGCTCGAAGCCTACTTCGAGGCCGACTGGTCGTCGGTACATCCGGAATACCGCACCACGTTCCGGACGCTACGGGCGAAGATGACGCACCGGGACGAGGATCCGCTCATCGTGCCGACGCGGGACGGGTGGAAGATGGTGTCGGCGTATGAGACGTTGCAGAAGATCATCCGGAAGGCGTGGAAGGCGAATGAGGAGCGGCTCAAGCTGCCGCCGCTGCCGCATGACGTGCTCGGGTGGGATGACGACGATCCGAATCGGCCGCGGCGGTGGGACGAGTACTGAGCGCGATCGCGCTCGACGTATTCGCTAAGTAGACCACGACACTAGGGCGCGCGCTCCATGTGGGCGCGCGTTTGTCATTGGGGTGGCCGGGATTCGCCTAGTGGTTCGTATCGAGCGCGAGCGGCGAACCTTACGTTGCGGTGACAGGCAGGAGATTATCGCATGTCACTGCGTCATCGGATTGTCGTGCTCGCGAGTGCGGGTCTAATCGCTGCTGGGCTCACAGCAGCGCTGGCGTTCGAGCCGCTGTGTTCCGTATTCCGCTCGACACGTCACTACGCGCGTAAGCCGGCCGCACACTCCACCACGCCAGCGACGACCGCCACGCCGACATCGCTCGCGGCACATCCCTGAGCGCGGATAGTGGCGACAACGAACGGCAGTAACGGCACGGCCGCCAAACAGCCGCCCAAACTTCGCGACCGGATTTCGGCACTCAGGTACGTTCCCAAGTTCATTGCGCTGATTTGGGAGACGAGTTGGCCGCTGACGCTCGCGATGATAGTGCTTCGCATCGTCCGCGCGGCAACGCCGCTGGCGACGATGTGGGTGGCGAAGCTCATCATCGACACGGTCGTCAAAACGCGACAGCATGGGCCAGATTGGCGGCATCTGTGGACGCTCGTCGCGATCGAGATCGCCATCGTCGTGACGGACCAGGCGATATCGCGTGCGTCGACGCTGGTCGAGAGCCTCCTTGGCGACCTGTTCACGAACCACGTGAGCGTGCGGATCATGGAGCACGCGGCGACGCTCGATCTCGAGCAGTTCGAGAATTCGGAATTCTATGACCTGCTCGAACGTGCGCGGCAGAATTCGACGGCGCGACTGACGCTTCTCGGTCAGCTCCTGAGCGTTTGTCAGTTCTCCCTCACATTGCTGAGCCTGAGCGGCGCCATTATCGCGTTCAACCCCTGGCTGCTGGGACTCCTTGTCGTTGCGATCTTCCCGAGTTTCATTGGCGAGACCCACTATTCTCGGCGAGCGTACTCGTTGTTCTTCGGCCGTACCGAAGGACGGCGCATGCTCGAGTATCTCCGATATGTCGGGGCGTGCGACAAGACGGCGAAGGAAGTGCAGACTTTTGACCTTGCGCCTTGGTTGATAGATCGATTCCGCACGATGTCGCAGCTCTTCTATGAGGAGAACAAATCTCTCGCCATCCAGCGCGCGTGGGTCAGTGGGATTCTCCCAATTCTCGGGACTCTCGGCTACTACGTCGCGTACGTCCTGATCCTCGCAGATGCCATGCGGGGGCGCATCACGATCGGTACGCTCACCTTCCTCGCCTCTTCATTTTCCGGCAGCCGGAACTACATCCAAAGCATCCTCCAGACATTTCGGGAGATCTACGATCAGACGCTCTACCTGCGGGACCTGTTCCTCTTTTTCGACGTCCGTCCCGCTATTAGCGTCCAACAGCACGGTGTTATCGTCGCCAAGCCGATCCAGGTAGGGTTCGTGTTCGAGAATGTTGGGTTCCGCTACCACAACAGCGAACGCTGGGCAGTCCGCAATGTCAACCTCGACCTTCATGCTGGAGAGCGGATTGCACTCGTTGGCGAGAACGGAGCCGGAAAGACAACGCTGACCAAACTGCTCACCCGCCTCTACGATCCAACGGAAGGTCGGGTGCTACTGGACGGGATCGACCTGCGGGATTACGACATTCACTCGCTTCGCACGGCGATCGGCGTGATCTTTCAGGATTTCGTCCGCTATGATTTCCGCTTCGATGAGAATATTGCCGTCGGAGAGATCACTGTAGCGGGGGCCCATCTTTACGAGGGCGCCGGCTCAGAACATCACCCGGTAGCGCCCATGATCGCGACCGCTGCCGAGCGCTCACTTGCCGCAACGGTCCTTCCTCGGTTACCTGCTGGTTATCGCCAGGTCCTGGGCCGCCGCTTTGAAGGCGGGGTCGATCTATCAGGCGGCGAGTGGCAGAAAGTCGCACTTGCACGCGCCTACATTCGGGACGCCCAAGTTCTTGTCCTCGACGAGCCCACCGCTGCTCTCGACGCACGAGCGGAGTATGAGGTGTTCAGGCGCTTCTCCGAGTTGACCAGAGCACGTACGGCAGTGCTCATCTCTCATCGGTTCTCTACTGTGCGAATGGCCGATAGAATTATCGTTTTTAGTGAGGGTCGGGTTGTCGACCATGGCTCTCATACCGAACTGCTCAGCCATGAAGGCCTCTACCAGGAACTGTTTAGCATGCAGGCCGCAGGATACAAATAACTCGCTTGCCGCCTCGTAAGTCCGCTTTGGGAGAAGGTTGCGAGGATCGGCGGCATCATCATTCTGAGCACCGGTCACACGATCCTCCCGAGACATTGAGAACGTAGGGAGCTCGCCGGCCGGACCGTCGCGATCTGTGAGGGCGACCGCGATGTCCCCGCGCACCATGCGCGACGCCGGGTTGAGGTGGGCTTGCACCGCGGCCGATGCTCCGCAGACCTGCGCTACACGGTCACGATCCAGATGCTCAAACTTCACGCGGAAGGCGCCGATATCTGAGCCACTCGGTGAGCCGATCATCAAGAGCCAAGGCACACCGTCAACCTCCACACGCGCTACGTCACACGCCACGGCCGCGCGACGCGGCACGCCGACAAGGAACTCGACGTCTTCTTCCACCTCTTCATACTCGCTGGCAAAAGCATCCCCCACGACACGCTGATCGAGGCGTACTTCGAGGCCGACTGGAACTCGCTGCATTCCAAGTATCGGACGACGTTCCGAACGCTAGGGGCGAAGATGACGCGCCGGACGAGGACCCGGTCATCGTCACGCGACGGCCCACCGTTGAATAGCAATCCTGACAGCGTGAGGAAGCGCCAAGTAGGGTCAACCTGCGCGAGAACTTCGATGACCCGCGACGACACTCGCAGCAAACCGCGTTAACTCTGCCTCCAGAATGTCAATGGCACCAACCCAATCCCCGGGGGTACGCTGACGAACTATGCGAACCGACGGATACCAAGATGTCGTATCCTCTAGACCCCACCGGTACTCGGATGCGTAGTCGACCAGAAGAAACGTTGGAATACCTAGACTCCCAGCTAAATGGCCGACCGCAGTGTCACACGTCACAACACAGTCAAGCCCAGAAATCAAGTTCGCCGTATCTGCGAATGTATGCAGACGAGGGTCGGTTTGTACAATCAACGGATACGAACGTGCTTCGTACTCACGACACCCCACGTACAGGCTGTACCACTCAACATCCGGCTTTCCGAAGAGATGTTTGAATTCTGCTAGCGGGATGGAGCGACGCGCATCGCGTTCAAGGGAAGGGTTTCCCGCCCAGCAGAGTCCGACTCGTACCTTCGGAGTACTTCCGTACGTCAGCCGCCTTGGATTTGGAGCCGTCAGTGCCACGAAGCGGGGAAGGCTATCAGCGAAAGCTGGGAGCGACATCGTCCATACGTAATAATCGCACTTCGGAACGGCTGTCGGATCGCGAGTACCAATCAGTGCACTGTCGCCGAAATTATGAACCGCAAGGTCAACTAACTCAGGCTGAACGAGGAGAACGATCCGTGCTGCGTCATTTGCGAGCTGTGGGATAAAACGCAGCATCTGAATAGTGTCACCATATCCCGCCTCGTGTATAACTAGAAGAGTACGATCTCGAAGGCTACTTGCCCCGTTCCACGCGAGTCGCGTGAAACGGAGTAACCGAGCATAAGTCGACCTCCTTATGCCAGGCAAGAAATGGCGCGATTCGACGTTCAGATCCGACCAACCGGACCAGTCACCAAGCGTCAGTTTCGCCCTTCCGCGGCAGATGATCTGCTTCTCGGTGACGTGATTCAGCTTGAACGCCGTCTCGATGCACTTACGCCAGACCTCCAGATATCCACGGCGGCGACACAAGTCCGCTAGGCGATAGAGACAGCGCGGGTCGTCCTCATGGCGAGTAGCATCAAAGGCGTGTCGGAACCAACCAACATCGTCCGGTCCGCGGCAGGCGACTGCGCTCTCCGTAATGAGTTGAGGATTGCCAATCATGGATAGTTAGGTCCGTCGCTGCAGCGCACCGTACCGAGACGGTAGTCCGTGTAGGCGTATTAGAGGGCGAGTACCGGCCGTCCCCCGTGTGCGAGTTGTTCAAAGCCTCCCCCGAGGCCGACTGCTCGTATTAACGTCCCGAGTACGGCCGTGCTGCGCGCCGCTCCTCGACAGTGCGAACGGCTAACCGGATAATCGTCCTCAGTGAAGGCAGGATCGCCGATCAAGGGTGGTATATGGTGATCTAGTCAGCCGGGCCGCCTCGACTTGGAGCTTTCATGCTGCAAGCTACAGCTACAAGTAGCGCGTCGTTTCTTCCGAACCCGACTCCAGTCGGTTGAATCGACAGAGTCATACAAATCAGCGCACGAGTCGATTGGCCGGGCCGAATTCTCGATCATCGATTGTCTTCATTCGAAAGGCAGCGGGATTTCCGGCTGCAGGGGCACTGGCGTGGACAAACCTATCGGACGTTAGGCACAAAAACTAATACTCGAGCGCGATCTCCTGATGCAGCCTTTCGGAGTAAATAGACGGCGTGAGTGCTATCGTCGACCGCTACCTCCGAGCCCCCTTCAGCTACTTGAACTTGTCCTGCGACACTGCACTGCCCTCTCGCGTCCTCGCGAATGACCGTCATGGTACCGTCACCGTTTGGATTATATAGGAGCATTAAGCCTCGATCAAACCCAATGCCGTACGTACCGCCATTTATCGGAAGTCTGGCGAGCACCTGCCCGTTGTTGCTATCTAGTACCTCCAACTCCCTGTTTTGGCACGACACGAATAGTCGATTGTGAATCGGATCCAGTGCAAGTCCTTCGGGGATGTGGCAAGTACTTATCCCCCAACGATTCTGCGGGGTCGCCGATTTTGAGTCTAATACCAGAATTGAGTCGTTGCCGAAGTCAACAAAAATCCGCCCTGAATTGCCGTCGGCCACCGCGAAATGCGGCTCAGCCGGGAGAGGTACGCGCCCCACAATTGCACCTGTTCGCGGCGCTAGTATGACAGCTGTGTCACCAATCACGAAAGCAGACTGCGACTTCGAGTCGTACACAACAGCGATACCCGATGAAAGGCTATCGAACGCAAGCACTTTTCCTGTTCGGAGATCGAACACGGCGCCGTGACGCGTCAACCCGACACCCAACTCAGGTGCGATAGCGTATTGATGACCTGCATTACCTGGCAACTGCCCAACGATTTCACCACTACCTACATCTATGATTTCGTTGCCAACCCCATAAAGTCTGCGGTTCTGACTGTCGATGATGAGCATCGCCGTAGCCGAACTCTCCGCGATGATGCGACGAGCCAAGTGGTATGTCGGCAGCTGTCCCCGGACCGATAGCGCGAGAAACAGTGATCCGATCAGACTGGGCGCGCCGTGTCGAGCGCAGAACCTGATCATTTGGTCGCGTGGCTTCATACTCTGGCTGGCCTCTCATCGGTTGGTGCCATACGCACGTGCGCGGCTGACAACAACATCTTGCCATAAGGGCTCGAGCATATCAAGGTCTTGAAGGGGCGCCTCGCTGAGGAGATCGGCGAGTGGCGGACTGAGTGCAGATCGACCACAGGAGTGAGCAACTAGAGCCTGTGGTCATCTCGATCACCTTAGCCCACCGTGTTCCGATGCGAGGCAATCCGCAAAACGCACGTCGACTGAAGGGATGCGTCGTCTGGAGCGCCCGGCCAACGCGATCCATTAATGTCTCAACGAACCCAGTCGGGATGACGGGATACAGATGACCGTTCAAAAACGTTATCGCACGGGCTCGAGTACGAGATAACTGAAGGCGTTCTCTGCAGTACGATGCGGGACATACGCCACGTGCTTGACAGAATCAACGACTATTTTGTTGATGTTGAACAGCGGACCCCTGAGTGTTTGTACTATTGAATACTCGTCTGGTCCATCTTCGTGAATGATTGTCAGTACACCCTGTCCACCAGGCTCGAACAACAAACCGGTACCAGGGTCGAACGCAAATTGATCCGATATCCCACCTGGAACAGTGATAATGGTGACCATTTTTCCCGTCACCGCGTCCAGCACTGCAACCTGTTGGAGACACGCCACAAAAAGCCGATTGTGCCTCACATCGATGGCGAGGCCAGTTGGTGTTTTGGCGGGCGAGACCGAGTACTTCGCAACTAGCTTGAGCGTTCGAGCATTAAGAACTGCGATAGAATCCTTGAGGGCAAGGTTGAAATAGACCCTGCCGCCACCATCAGCCACACCTGATTCACCAGCGCCCGGAACTGATATGTGAGCCACAAGACCGCCGGTTTTCATGTCGATCACGGATACCGTATCTGACAGAAGGAATGCTCGGTGCGTAGCTGGGTCGTAGAGGCTCGCGTCGCCTCTTGCATGGACCCTACTTAGAACGGCACCCGAACTGAGAGTGAAGAGGGTTCCATTGCGCACAAGGCCTATACCTAGTTCCGGGGCGATCACAAACCCTCCGCCGGCTGTTGTATCACCTACGCTTCCGACTACACGCTTTGCATCGATATCCACTATCTGAGGCCCAGCACCATAGAGGCGGTGATGCACTGCGTCGACTGTGTAGAAATCACCGCCCGTGGGGCCGACGATGATCGAGTCACTAACTTGATATTGCGGTAGTTGAGCAGCGAGCGGCGCGGTATTGCATAACGCTGCCATCGCACCGGCGAACATCGGCTTCGTAAGCACTGTCACAATGTCCTCAGCTCCGAATGAATTGTCAGGTACCCACAGAGGTTGGATCTACCAGTCGCCAGCGCGGCGTTACATGACTATCTGCATTTGCGAATGACTGGAGGGCGAAGCGCCACGGAGCGTTAGCGAATCACTCACGTGTGAGCTGTGGCACTCCAAAGATAAACTGTCACGGGAAAACGCCTTCACCCTACAGTGCGGGATTGCCCCTGTAACAGCCAGAGAGAATCGGGAATGAGTATGAGTCGCATTCGGCGGCCCCGCCCGATCTAAGAACCAGCATCTGCCACCGAATCACCCGGTATTTGTGGCGTAACCTGGATCTCAGACGAGACCGGGACGCAGGAGGGTCCGTTCTGTCGCTAAGAGAGGGTGCACCGCTCGCCAATTGCTCGACTGCCCGTCAAAAAAGGCGGGCAGTCGGGCGACGCCGCAGTGCCTGAGGTCAAAAGCCTGATGCTACCGCTGGTTGTAAGTGGTTATCAGTTTGCCGAATTGTTGGTAGAATCTCCCAACGTATTGGACGCATCAACAGGTGACCTGGAGGTCAACCCTCCAACAGCGCCCTCTGTCGACGAACCTGCAGTGCCGGCCGTCCGCGCGCGGACCGTGCCGTGATCGGTCAGTGTCGGGATAACAAAGGCATGATTGTTCAGCATACGAACTCCCGCGTGAATGGTGAGACAGCGTGTCAATCGAATCGAGCGACGGTAGCACTTCAAGCGACCGACTACACCTCAAGTGGCGCGGCATCTATTTGGCATGATTCACACAAATCCTCTGCTACGTCGGCCTGAACGTACAGCGATTAGTTAATTTCCACGACCGGAAGGGGCGAACTGACGCGGGGCGATTGCCAGCGATTCCCGCGCACCCGAAGCCAGAGTTCAAGTGAGAGGGTGGTGATGGCGTCAACCCAATTTCCCAGCTCGCCTCTGCGTGCGCGCTCGATACTGCGCCGCAGCTGACGCGGGTTGATGAAGCCGAAATCGGCCAGCAGTGGATCTGTCAGCAACTGATCGACCACGCCGCCGTTGTGGGTGAGTGCCCATACAGCGCGAGTGCCCACCCGACCCTTGCCGCTTCGCGTACGGACAATCGAGGGCAGGTCATCGCCAAGCGCTCGACGCATCACGAGCTTATTCTGGTGTGGGCGTGCCCGCATATAATGCGGGAGTCGCAGCGCATACTCGACGAGCGGACGGTAGAGAAACGGGTACCGCGTATGCGGCGTGTTGAACACACTTGACGGATGCAGTTGCTGTTCGAGATCCATGAAATCGAATGCGATAAAACTGTCGCGTTTGTGCCCCCAGCGTCCGCTGTATCGACGTACTGGCTCCGTGCGGCCGCGCAAGTCGAACTCGACGGCGAAGTCGGACTCTATCCAACGCGGCACGGAACGATTCGCGACACGCGACCTTTGACGAGCGCGTTGCGTCATGAGAGGCACGACACATCGGCGCGACAGATTGTGCCAAAATGATGAGCGAGTGGCGACCGACCAGGCGAGGATATCTTTGGCTGCCGAACCAAGCCTACCGATCGCGATAAGATCCGCCGCATGCACCAGGCTTGTCCTGAGGTAGTGATCTGGGCCGAGCCCGCTCAGCACGCGGGAGCACCCCAGATCACGCAACGTTTGCTTCACGGGCTCAGCATCGTAGGCCCACGCAAATCCCCGGCTTGGTGTGTCGGCGAGCTGCAGCGGCCGCTCTCCGTCCACGAACGGCCGCGGCATAGTGACTTCGACATTTCGTACGTTGTGGTGCTCAGCCACAGCCCTTGAGAACTGCCGCTCGTCTCCCCATCCCAATTCATCCACCATGCTAAGAGTGCCACGAAGGCCCACACTAAACGGATCGCGTCGCTTGAGCGTGGCCGCGACACTGACAATCGACGATGAATCTACGCCGCCCGAAAGCTCACTCCAGGTCTCCTGGTCGCCGCCGATGCATGCGGCAACGGCAGTGTCTAGCAACTGACGAAACTCTCGGGAGGCGTTGTTTGCATCCGTCTCATAGTCGGGGGCAAAATCACGCGTCGACCAGAACTTTACCAATTGGAGGCGATCGTGCGCGCGCCGGGCATAAGTGCCGGCGGGAATCGCACGCACACCATTGTAGATTGTTCGCCCTTCCGGGTTGGTTCCTCTCACCAGGTATTCAGCAACATACTCGCGGTCAACCTCACAATTTAAAGACAGAGCTGTGGCACTCGATGAGACCGCCAGTACGTCACCCAAGAATCTATAGTAAATCGGAGCAACACCGATGGCATCACGCGCAAGAGTCACCCGCTGACCGCCGTGGTCCACATACGCAAGCCCAAATGCTCCAAGTACTGCCTTAATAGAGTCAGCACCCACCGTGGCGAGATGATTGAGCGCCAATTCAGCATCCGCCAGCGGGACGCCGCAATACTTGCCAGTGGCGGCGAGTTGTGCGGCATTGTCCAATGCAGCGACACCGGCGCCACCTGCTCCATTCATGGCCCACATCACCTCAGCCCCGGCGCCGGCGCCAAAAGCAACGGCGGACCACGTCGCTTCGTGGTGTGCTACACCTACAACTGCTGCCAACTTGGGTGTCAGGAATTGCCGAAGGTCGTCATCGGACAAACCGCCCTTTGCGCGATGGATGAGTAAGAAATCCTTCACAAAGGAATCTCCGGTAGGCACGCCAGTCCGCGAATTGTCTCCCCGAGTTCATTCACGGGCACGCCTTCGCATTCGACCCAAGCATGAGCTCGGAATCGATATGGCTGCACGCCAAACCGCAACACAACCGGAGCGCCGTGCCGCTTAAGGCAAATGAAAAGCGCGAGCGATTGTTCGAGGCATCGAGCGTGACCTGGGAACAATGCGCCAGCAACTGCTATGTTGTGCGCCGTAGCATCTATCCACGTGTTGTCGGGCGTCATCGACCGCCCGTTGTGCTGTGCGAATCGATTCACTGCGCGCAGCGTTCGCGCAAAACCTCGGCATCGGAGCAAGATCACTATCACGCAAACTAACGACATGCAGTAAACGGGCGATGGCGGTCGTCTGGCGACGAACGTCGGTCGATTATCGCTCCGCCGTATCAGCACTACCACTCCTCCTGAAACAGCGAGGCGGCAGCGCAGTCGCGCAACAACTGAGTGACGCTGGAGCGCGCAACCGCCGGATCAAGATCATAGAGTTTCTCGAGCTTTGATATCATTGCCGCAGGTGGAACGCTCTCGCATAGCCACTGCCAAATCAGCGTTCCAGTCAGGTTCAGACTGTAGTATCGACCAGTCGCGACGTTCAGTAGTACGGTATCATCACCGTGTTTGACTGACACGATGTAACTCCGCGGTGTTAACGTTATCGGTAGTAGTGATGGGATGGAACCTTCTACATCAGTCACAAACACAGCCCTCCGCTCAATCGGTCAGCGTGATATCGCGTCGATTGCTTAGCACCGAATGTGACGGAATCTTGAGGCGTTGACAGTGCGTGCATAGCGCCGCGACAGGCGAGATGGGACCGTGAGTGACGGCATATCACCGCCTTTTACCGCCGTGGCGCACCGTCTGTGCTACCGGTACAGTTGTAGCAATATGACAGCGGCAAATGGCGAGAGCCGTCCGGGGATCTACTCAACCGGCGACATTATCGCGGGGCGATATCAGATCCGACGGCGCGTTGCAAAAGGCAGCCGGGCGGTGGTGTACCTCGCCGATGATTTACTGTCAGCTCGCGACGTGGCGCTCAAAATGTCGATGGTCGATAAGCCAAAGACCGCGCTGGACATTGAGCACGAGGCCGAGCACTTAGCCGCCGTCAGCGGTCGGTGCTTTCGTCGGGTGTATGATGTAGGACGTCTTCCCGAAGGTCAGGCTTACGCGGCGCTCGAATGGGTTGAGGGACAATCGCTAAATGAGGTGGTCAAGCAGACCGGAATAGCGACGGTCGACACTCTACACGTCACGGCAGTACTGGCCGACGCCTTGGCGACAATCCATGCGCATGGAATCGTGCACCGTGACATCAAACCGCAGAACGTGTTGGTGCCTATCGCTGATGTACCGCGATTTACCGACGTGAAGATGGCAGACTTCGGACTGGCGCGATCAACTACCGACCACTCGACTGCCAGTTCCGCTTGTGTTGGCTTCGGCCGGCAGGCTGGTACCCCGGCATATATGGCGCCTGAACAACTCACGGGCCGCGGTCAAACCACCCTTACTGACGTATATGGTCTCGGAGCAACGTTGTTTTTCATGCTTTATCACCGACCGCCGCTAGATGTCAGCGACCTAATAGAAGTAGATGCATCTTTGCCGGATGGCGAGCATCTCGCTGGGATTCTGACTGGCCAATTCCTACTCCGCAGCCTTTCAGAAGACGTACGAATACCAGAAGACCCACCCTACCCTGCGCCGGTGCGGGAGATGGTGGCGCTGATGCTGCGCCGAGATCCGCGACAACGTATACAAAGCGCGCACGAGATACTAAACCGGCTAGAGCTATGTAACGCGTCAGTCGGAGGTGTGAACGTGCATGTTGGTACCAATCTGAACGATCATCGACTCCCCAAGTAGCTTCACCGCCACGACGAGATCGCCGACAGCGTTCAGCCCGCGGACTTCCTTGCCTGCGCAACTATGCTAAACATGTAGCGTGCGCTTGACTCACTGTTCATCCTCCTGCTATTTCGAGCGCCGCCGGATGACCATCGTCAGGCCCGAGATCGGCGAGGGAGGATTAACCGAGAGAAGCTTTTCATCCTCTGCCCGATCGAAGCTGTATCTGGTCAGGCAACGCCGCAACTGGAGTCTGACCGTCAAGGTGCACGGTCGATGCATCCATGATAGTTCGGATTATTGCTCTCACCCACAGGGATAAATGTCACATCAGTTCCATAAGCAGTTGCACCGGCCCGAGGGTAACGACCCGTCGGAAAAGTGGTTGCGACAGTCCGTCCATATTGCCGCACCAACCGACGGAGATCTCCCTGACGATGACCTGTAAGAAACAGCCAGAACGCGCGCTCCCGGAACATCGTGTTCACCTGATCGTGTCCGTTGGCTAAGATTGTGGAATCAGTAGCAATGGGCGGCAACCCAGCCATTGATCCTCGAAGCGCGTTAAGTGTGTCAGCCCATGCCTGTATCTGCCCCGTGATAAGTGCGGCCTCTGCACGGATTAGGGATGCCTCGATTCCGCTCGCGAGCACTATCTGCGCGGTTGGGGTCGCGTACAGAGCGGTTCCGTACAGCGTGTCAGTACCGTCTGGCGTACCCTCGGATACGATCATCACGCGAGAGTCTTGGCCTGAAATAAAGTTCAAGCCATTTCCACCTTCGCGATCTGCAACCGAAACAGCAGGAAATCCTGCGGATGTATACTGATTGACGCTGTTGACCTGCAATTGTCCGTCGAATCCATTGTTGACGTATGTGAAACCCAACGGAATGCCACTCACAAGTGATGCCGCATCCGGTGCCCGGCCTGCAAAAAGAAGTGCGCGTGCCGATGCTACCTTCGCTAAGTTCGCAAGCGAGTCATTGGTGGCACCACCGGAGTCAACGTCATACTTGAGGGCGGAGTCGAAATGTGCGAGTGAGGCTGCAATCAGCGAGTCACGGCTAAGAACTCCGACGTCGGTCGGGAGGTCGTTCACGACGGCCGCAAGTGGAATTCCAGAGCACATGTTCTCAGCAAAGTAGAGCTCAGCCATGCCGGCAAGGGCATACAATTGACCGATCCGGGAGGGCGAACCAGAGGCATACTTCTTAAGCGTCTCTATTGCTTCGAGCGACTCGAGACGGGCAGTTGTGAGTGCGCCATACGGGTAGTAATATCCCTCGTTGTCGCCCGTGATATGCAACGCATCGACCGGAGCGAACAGGCTTGCATACGCTGTCAGTTCGTCGGCGACGAGACCACTCCAAACAACCTGACTTGACTGGGCAACATCGAAGTCGGCAACAGCTTTGTTGCGTCGCAGGATAGCGCCGCTGGCATTATCAAACTGACTCGGCACGGTGATATCACCCGGCCCTACGTTCAGGATATCGCCACATCCTGCAACGGCTAGCAACAAGCCCAACAGCCCCCCCTTCTGAAGCTTGCCCAGGGCGCGATATACGACGTTCATTTCTGATCTCATAATCCGAGGTTCATGCGAACGACCCAAGTTCGCGGCATCGGGAGACTACCTGTGGGGTAGTACGCACCGAAGTTCGACGCCATAACACCATTCGACTCCGGATCACCACCTTTGAATTTGGTCCAAAGGAACAGATTCATTGCTGAGATAGTCACGCTTGTGCTGCGCAGGTGAACCGCCCGACTTATCAAATCCGGAAGCGCGAGAGTAGCCGCCACGTTCCTTAGCTTTACAAATGACGCATCAACAACGTAGCCTGATAAAGCACCCTGCTCATTGGCCAATGCAGCGGCTTGATCGCTTAGAGAGCTACCGGCAACGTACAACGCGCGCGCCGCTTGCCCTTGCTGAAAAAGGGGTTCAAGCGCGACAAAATTGCCGCGGTAGTCCACTACGCCACTAAGCTGCAGGCGTTTTTGGAAAAGCGATATTGTGTGCTGCATTGTCAACTGCGTCTTCGGATAAGTCTGCCCTGAGAATTGCTGTGCGCTGCCGATCGTCACTTCGTTCGTATCAATAATCCGGTCGCCATTACGATCGGCGTAGTTCAATGGGAACTCGAAATAGGAGAACAGCGGATACCCTGCACAGCTGGTCGGAGCATAAACCGGGGTCGCACAGGTCAAACCCGGCGCGAATCGTACGAGCTTATTGTGGTTGACGGATGCGTTCACAGTGACATCCCACGAAAAGAACCGTCCGTCTATCGGCTTAACGCTAATGAGCGCCTCATATCCCAGATTCGCTACTTCACCGATGTTTATTTGCTGTGAGTACCCGCCGAGCGACGTAGCCAATTGCTCGTTCGCCAGCGCGTCACTGCTTCTTTTTGAATAGTAGGTCCACTCAATATGAACTCGCCCACCGAACCAATCAGCATCGACGCCACCTTCAACCTCTGACTGCCGTTCGGGGCGTATGTTAGCGTTACCGATTTGACCGATGCCAACGCCTTGAGTTACTCCGCCATCGACGTATACGGCAGTACTTGATTCTATGCTGTATCTGGTAGTTGGACTTGGCTGTACACCGGCTTGCCCGTAGGCAGCCCGCAATCTTAGCAAAGAGAGACCGGGAAGATGCGATATAAATGGCGCACTTGATGCGAGCCAAGACACACTTGCTCTCGGGTAGAACGCAGTTTGGTAGGCGTTACCGAATGTGCTGCCACCGTCGACCCGACCACCGAGTTTCATAAAGAGCTGGTCGCCAATGCCCAATGTCTGCTCAGCGAAAGCCCCAGCGGTAACTTGATCACTATTTAGCTCACTCACATACGGAGCAGTGCCGCAGTTGAGCGTGGTGCATCCTGGGCCGAGCGTACCTTGGTAAGCAGCCACCTGATGATCGATATCGCGATTGTAGTTCGCTCCAATGGCTGTCGACGACGTCAATAGGAGCGACGCTGGCGATGACGCCACAGCCGTCATCGTTCCACTGTACATCGTTACGCCCGCGCGATTATCCGTGCGCTGCCCCTCGGGCGGATAGGTGGTCTCACCCGCGGGCGTGAGTTGATTGGTATACAGGTCACTCGCATCGACTCCAGCGCCACCCTGCACTACAAGCCACTTAACCGGGCGCCAGGAAGGATTTGCCCCGAATGTGAAGTGATGCACTTGCTCTGCCTGATGTAGTGCGTAGAGATATAACGGGCGCTCGGAGTAGGCCCATCCTCCAGATGTGTCCCGGAACGCTGCGCCACCGTAGCCGAAGTGAGTGACATCTTCGTTAGGTATTTGATCATCTTGCGTGACGTATCCGCCGCTAACGGAAAGACTGGCGGTTGGAGCCAAGCTTGTCACGATGTTGGCTCGAAAGGACTCTTTAACTAAGCCGTTTGGATGCAAGTCCGATGGCCCGATGCCTGCTCCTCCACGTTCCGCGGCCAGGACCGACAGATCGGACTTGGGCAGTTGCTGATAGCCACTCTGTTCGGCGTAAGCTCCTGACAGGAAGTATCGCGTGTCGCCCCCTCCGGATACCTGGGCACCCAATTCGTTTATGCCGCCGGTTCCAAATGGGGTCGTATATGGGTCCTTGAGGGGGCTGAAATGTTGGATACTGTCTTGGGCACAAAAATGCTCTGCCACTTGCCAAAGTGCACAAGCCACGGTGCTCCTGGTGCCGCTCAGCGTGTGCCCCCAACCCATGTAGTTGTCGGCGAACAGTGACTTGTCCACGCTGGACGTGCCTGTCTGAGCGTATAACGCCCACTGACGTCGTCCAAGCCGGCCGCGTTTTGTATGAACCACAATGATGCCGTTGGCAGCATCGGTGCCATACAGCGCCGACGCTGCGGGCCCCTTGATCAATTCGACCGATTCAACCTCCTCGGGCAAGACGTCATTGAATCGCCCAGACACACCGCTGTTAGCCTGGCCAATATCATTCGCCACGCGAACACCGTCTATATATAGCAGCGGTTGATCCGTCAGGTTAACACTGTTCTGGCCGCGAATATTTATTTGCGGAGAGACTCCCACCTCTCCACCGGTGCTGAATACCTGTGCCCCTGGTACACGTCCGCTAATGACATCGGACAGCTGATTCGTACCAGTCTTCGCAACAATAGAGTCGGCCTGAATACTGCCCACCGTGTAACCGACCTCGCGAGCGTAGGCATCGCCGGTTGCTGTCGTGACTACCTCGTCGAGCAACGCATGTGATCGAGCCAACTCAAGGTTGATGGTCACCGAACCTGTGTCGACCTGCACGACCTTCGACAGAGGATGGTATCCGAGCCTTCGAGTAACCAATATGTATTGCCCCTTCGGTATAGCTTTCAGTGCGTACTGCCCGCCTGCGTCAGTCAACACATGGAAGGTCGTGCCTCCCAACGACACAAGTACACCGACGAGGCGGTCGCCGTTTTCGGCGTCCCGGGCTACACCGGTTATAGCACCGGTCGCCGATGGCGACCTTTGTGCCACGCGCGTATCTGACACCACGACCAGATCTGCGTCGCTCGATGCGACGACGTGTCGTCCGGTGCCATCTAAAATGCGCTCAACAACCTCCTTCACGGTGACCCAACGTGCGCGAACTGACACTCGTGATTTCATCAATATCGCGTCGCTTGAGTCCATCTTGATCAGGACGTGAGCGGCATCACCGACGTGTTGCAGGGCGACATCAATCGTCACGTCGCGAAAATCAACGGTGATGACTCGGTCGAGCGGTTTCACTCTACGTAAGTCACCTTTTAATTCCCCTCGCGAAAATGCGAAAGACGGGATGACAGATTCCTGTGCGATGATCCGGCCGCATAGAATGACATAGCTTGCTAGTAGGATTGGGATTGCCCTACAGGCGACCATACGTGACTCCTCAGTGTGTTGAGTCTTTAGCCTGGCTGGCCCCGCAGCCTTATAGGCCGAGCGTTGAGGCTTTTTTGTGCGAGGTCATCGCACGGCGGGACATGCCGTCGCCTTATCTAACGATGTCGCGCAAGGCGTATTGCGCGGATGCTCCTATCTTGAACGGCCGTGAACCGAGCTTTGGCATCTCTGAGGACATTCGCGGCGCAGATGCAACCCCATCGCATCGCCTAACGCTTCATGTGAGCGTGCAAATGTGCCCGCGTAGCTTCGGCGCGAGTCGGTCGAGCATCCGGTGGATCGACGTGCGTTAATGCCGAAAAGGTCAGTTCAAACGGAGCCTCCCCTACGCCTAACCGGCCTACAGCGGCCCCAGAGGGCGTTGCACAGGGCCGTTCCTCAAGATTGTGTCTCAAATTGCGTTATGGGTTCGCAACAATGGTATCGAGTTGATCTCCAACGAGCTTCATAGCCGGCATGCCGACTCGTTCCGTTTTGCATACCGTTCGTTGGCAAATCCCGTTCGCGACGCCAGTCAAACGAGCCGCACGCCTGAGATGCTTTCTCCTACCTCGATCGCAATACCAACGTGAATTCGCCGCTGGCAATAAACGCAGTGATCGTGCACTTGAGGTGATGCGTCTTGAGATTGAGACACCTAAGGCTGCATTCCCGGCCGAGCCTCTTTGAGTGCGCGTTTTGCGCGTCTGTGTGTTGACGGAATCGCGACAAACTGACGGCGACGATCGCCCCCACGAGGATGCGAGTAGGCACGTCTAGTGGGAGTGGAACCGTCGTTCCGATTTGAGGTGTCTTTCCTAACATACCAACAATCTGGAGTATCATGCGATCGACCCAGAAGTTACTCTCATCATCGCAGTGTCTCGACGGTCAAGGGCAGCAGGGATCCAGAGTCCTATTTCGGACGGCTCTAACATTCACGATGACGAAGCCGCAATCCGCGCTCGGATTTCGCCGCGTGTGAATCAAAATCGTTATCGCGCTCGTTGGCCACGACGCCGTTGAACACGAGACGATTGTGCCGCGAATCGACATGGATCGCGAGCGGCCCGTCGGGATAGGCGCGCCCCGTTCCGCCCGTTCATGTCGAGCGCTCTTGGTACGCACGTGCACAAAATCGGGGCCCTAGCCGATCAGTGCCAAAAGTGCGCTGCTGCGGAGGGGCGCGGATCTACGCGCAGCTCCGGATCTGATCACACCCGGTACTTTCGAGACGTTCAACGGTGTCTGGCGCAGCTCGACGTTGGGGGCTACGGCACCGATGCGTAGGCAATCGATGCGCCGCTGGTAGCGCAGCAGCGAAAGGCACGGACGAAAGCCGGAAGCGCCACTTAACGCGGGCAGCCTGTCTGGCGCTCACACAAGATCGGGCGAACGCAAGCCACTGTGGCACCGCTAACAGCTATCGCGGGATTATGAAAACTTTCAGCCAGTTACCAGTTAACAGCGGAGGGTTGACCGGCGTCGCTCAAGTGAACTGATCAAACGACCCCGGCCAAGGCAGATCACCCAGCCCCGCCAGTGTGGGGTCATCCGCACAGGGTATCGCCAGCATGTACCCCATGCTCGGCACCGTATGTAGGATGACCGATTCGCCAGGCCCATGGAGCTTCTGCCGGAGTCTCGAGATGCGCGGCAACAGCGCATGTTCACTCGATGACTGGCGCTCTTCTCCCCACACCTCCTCGCGGAGCCGCTCCGACGACAGCGGGACTTCCGGCCTCTCGATGAAGTAGTGGAGGAGCTCAGTCTCCGACGGCGTGAGCTGCATGGGTCGCGTGCCCCGCACGCAGTACCGGGTCGCGAGATCGAGCGACAGGTCGGCGTACCGGAACACCGACTTCTTGACGGCGGCGCGCCTCAGCGCCGCGATCGTACGCACACGCAGCGAATCGTCCGTGAACGGCTTCCCCATGATGTCGATGACAGCATTGTCGATCGCGAGGAGATGCGCGTCGTCGTTCTCGGGTTTGTCGGTCATGAGGATGATGCGCACCCAATTCCCACGCGTGCGCAATCGTTGGATGACCTCGATCCCGGATAAGTTCGGCAGCCCGAACTCCATGATGATGAGGTCCGGCCGCGGCAGCGACAGCGCGGCTCGCAAGCCTTCAAGGCCATCCTCGGCGAGCCGGACGGTCAGCCCGAGCTTGCCGAGCTGCTCGCAGACGAACTTGCGGGTCTCTTTGTCGGGATCGATGCAGAGGATTCTCGAGCCGACGAGATCGGAGATACCGGTGATCATGGCGGTACCATTGGCTAGACGACGTGAGCGCTCGTGGTTCTTCTCGGATGCCCAATAAGACGTGACAGGCGGGACGTCGGGTGAACGCCGTGACACAGCGCGCGGCGTCTTGCACTGCTTACGCACACGGCCGATCTGCTACTTGCGCGCTGAAACACATCTGTGCATTTTCTCTGTTCTTCGTGAACCGTTTGTATCGCGTAACGGTCACGCATACACTGGTGAGCCGTCACGATGGCTTCCAGACTGTCGCGTCCTTCGCCAGCGAGTTTCGCCGCTGGCTGCACAATAGACGTTTTGTCCCCCGATAGCGGGGAGTATCCCGTGCGATCGGATCCGTATCGCCTATTCCCGCGGAGTCCGCGTCGTCCACCAGCGCCGCCGGTGGATGTCGAGGATCTCGCTGGCGTCCTTCGGCGAAGCGATAACATCGGGTTCAAGGCGATCTTCACCGCCTTCTACGTCGCGCTCGTCAACTACGCCTCGGTTGTGGTCGATAGTCGGGAAGACGCCGAGGACGCTGTCCAAAGCGTGTTCACAACTTTGTGGTGTCATCGGCAGACCCTCGACATCACCTCGAGCTCCTCGCTCTACCTCTACTCCGCTGTCCGCCATCGCGCGTATGACGTCCTCCGCCAGCGAGCGACGCGCAGTCGCGCGCATACGACGGCGGAACAGACTGGAGCGCCGGCGGCGAGTCCCGGGGTCGAGCCAGATCCGATAGCGGGAGCGTCGGAACGCGAGACGGAGTTGCTCGCAACCGTCGAGCTCGCCGTCGCCGCTCTGCCCGAGCGTCGTCGACGGGCGCTGATACTCCGTTACAAATGCGAGCTCCCGGAGCGAGCGATCGCTGAATTGCTGGAAGTGGAAGTCGGGACGGTCCACACGCACCTCCGGCTGGCGCTCAAGTCATTGAGACAGGAACTGGGCGAGCTGCGACGAGACGACTGATCGCTAGTTCTGCCGCGGATCGATCCGGCGACGACTCGCGATGTGATTCCGGCGCACGTTGAGGTCTACTATAGGAGTCGGCTTGTGGTGCGGCGGTGGCGCCGGCGGCACGTCGATGTCCATCGGCTCGACATCTGCCGGCTCGTCCGCATCCACCTTGTGGCCAAGGTGTTGCGCGATCTCCCGGTGGAGCTCTTTGATCAGCGCCGGGAGAGTTTCTTTGTCATCGAGCGAGAGCTTGCCCGTTAGGTAGCGCTCCCAGATCGAGTCTGGGCTTCTCTTGCGCCGGGGAACCCGTCCATCCGGTCCTTCTGTCATCGCACACCTCCCACGAGTGTGCTGCGGGGTGAGACCGCCACGGCAGGCTTAGATATGACTAAGCCAGCCGTTTATTCCCTACGTGCGTTTTTATTCACGTTGCGAATGGGCCTGATTTCGCAGCGTGTAATAAAGTCGCACGAGGTGGTCTAACTACGTATTCGGCGATGTGGGACGCTACAAAACGATGAGGGCCTGTGCCCGGGTGATCGATAACATGCGGGCATGACGACACCGAAGCAGCCCGTCCCCGATCGACTCTCGCGACTCATAAACGAGGCAGTCGCAAAAGGCCAGAAAAACAGGAAAGGCAAATTCTCCGCGTTCCAGAACGCGCTCGCGAAGGTCATTGAGGTTGACGCTACCCACGTCTCTACCGTTTCGGTGACCGACGTCGGCAAGACGCTCGACAACCGCCTCCTGGAGTGGCGACCCCGGACGCCAGTCAGGGTCGTGGTTCTCAATACGCCGACGCTCGATCGAGTGCACGCAGAGGTTCGTCGTGCGAGCGATAAGGTCGCCAGCGTGCTGGGCCAGGGAGAGCCACCGACGCATGCGATTCTTATCTACGCACGCAACGCGAAAGGCTCGAGCCCAGAGTGGACGCTGAGAGCGCTGGTCGAGTCGGGCCAGCTCGGCGAGCGGCTCCAACCGCACTACGCGTACTTCTCTCGCACCATCCTACCAGATCGGGAGGTCGACGAACCCCAGGGCAATCGGGCCTCCGAACGAAAGGTGGCGGAGCCTCTGCTTCCTGGCGTGCAGGGCTCGCCGTCGACATACACGGTCGAGCAAGCCATGGCCGATCTTTTCTGGACACCCGAACACTTCATGCGGACGCACGACACGTTGCTGCGGAAGAAGAACATCGTGCTGGAAGGGCCGCCCGGTGTCGGGAAGACCCTGTCAGCTCGGCGACTCGCTCAGGCCATCGTGGGCGGGAGCGTTGCACATCGGGTCGAGATGGTTCAGTTCCACCCCTCGTATTCATACGAAGAATTTGTGCGGGGCTCGCGACTGGGACTCAAAGGGCACATCGACGGCGTGTTCGTGAGGTTCTGCTTGGAGGCGAGGTACGATCAGGGTCACCGCTACGCCTTCATCATCGACGAGATCAACCGGGGCAACCCGATCGAGATATTCGGCGAGCTCGTGATGCTGATCGACGCGGACAAGCGTGACGCGAGCTACGCTGTGCAGTTGGCGCATCCCGACTTTGAAAGCGCGGGTCGGACCTTCTTCGTCCCTCCGAACGTGTTCGTGATTGGCCTCATGAACACCGCGCGGACCGCTCGCGCGCGACCGTGGACTATGCGCTGCGCCGGCGGTTCGCGTTCTTCGAGTTGGCACCGGCGTTCGGGAACGAGCGATTCGCGGCGTATCTCGAAGGTCGAGGCGCCGCTCCGGCGCTCGTCGAGCGCATTGTGAGGGGCATGACGAATCTCAATGCGATCATCGCCGAATCGCCCGAGCTCGGCCCGGGGTTCGCCATTGGGCACGGATACTTCACTCCGGGCGCCGATGATGAGACGCTCGGCGATGCGTGGTACGCATCGATCATCGAGACGCAAATCGTACCGCTCTTGCGCGCGTACTCGTCTCACGACCCGTCGATGCTCGCGAGGTCGCTGGCGGCAATCGAGTAAGACGCGGGCAGCGTCTGGCTTTGATCGCGCTATCGGGGAGGGCATAGTCGGCGCAGTCGCATAGATTCGAAGCGTACCGGGAGCCTAACGCCGCGAGGTGTGTAGTACCGACATGCTCGAATTCCGAACCAGACTGATCCGTATCGCCCCTACCCTCGTGGCCATCGGCGCGCTTGCGGCGCGGGCCCAAGGGACGCGGCGGACGAGTGCCGAGGTCGCGCGGGACACGACCTATACCGTTATGGTCCGCGCCGACGAGATGATGGCCATGCTCAATCAGGTCGTCTTTACCGACAGTGGTGGGCGGTTCTACCCGTGCCGCGTCGAAGCATCGAAATGCGACAGTTGGGGGCACGACATCGCGCTCAGTCGGCCAGCGATCAAGACCGACGGCTCGCGGCTCGTCTTATCCGTGCACATCCAGGGGACATACCCGATGAGCCAGTTCTTTGCGCCGAGCGTGCAAGGGACGTTGGATCTGTCGTCCATCCCGACGGTGCGAGAAAACGCCATTCGCATGACGCAGACCGAGGTCGCCTCCGGTGGCGGTGACGCGGTGTTCAACGGGTTCCTGGCCGTCACGCACGATCAGATCGCGCAGTACGTCGATCAGAAAGTGAAGATCGATTTGGTGCAGCATCTCGCCGCAGCGACCGCGGATCCAAGTCTACCGCCGCCACGGCTGCCCGGGCTCGCGTGTGTCGACCCGTCGCATCTCACGCTGACCTCGGCAGGGACGCAGCAGTCGCCTGACGCCGTTGTCATTGCAGTGCACCTGCTCACGCCTCCAGGCGCACGGAGCAGGTGCGCGTGACCTGAGGCCGCGGTGGTTCGTCGCCAAATGAATCACCGTGATGATACCGCACAGGCGTTGGCCACTCGCCGCGCTGACCGCCCTTCTCGGCGGCTGCTCCGCTAGCGCGAAACCGCTCGTCCTCGGCGCCGCCGGGCCATGGAGCGAGCCGTCGATGGCGCTCACCAAGGACGGCATCGACCTCGCGGTCGAAGAGGTGAACGCCAAGGGTGGCATCGAGGGTCGACCCGTCCGCATCCGCTACGTCGACGACAAACGCTCCGGTGCCCTCGGCGCCGTCGTGGCCGAGTCCCTGGTGAGTGACCAGAGCGTGCTCGCGGTCATCGGACACGTGAACTCGCCGGCGCTTCTGGCGGCCGCACCACTATATGATGGGCACCTCGTCGCCGTGTCTTCGGCAGCGACCGCGCCTGAACTCAGTGGCATCTCGCCGTGGATCTTCAGGCTCGTGCCATCAGACTCATTGAGCGGACGCGCCATCGGGCGGTTTGCGGCGGGGCTCAGGTCGGGGGCGCGGGCGGCCATACTATATGAGAACGACGCCTACGGACGTGGGCTGAGTCGGGCGTTCCGCGATGGGTTCGGCGGCACCGTAGTGGCATCAGAGCCGGTCGACGAAAACCCCAAGACGTTCGAGCCGTACGTCGCGTACTTGAAGCAACTCAAGACCGACGTCGTGTTCTCGGTGAGCCTCGAGCGCACGGGGCTGGAACTGCTCCAAGAGGCCAAGCGACAGAACCTCGGTGCTGCGTTTGTCGGCGGTGACGCGTGGACGGGCATCGTGGCGAACGCGCCGGTGGCGGAAGGGGCGTACATCGGCGTCCCGTTTACCGACGCTGATCCGCGGCCGAACGTGCAGGCATTCGTGGCCAAGTTCCGCGCGCGCTGGGGAGTCTCGCCGGCGCAAGACGGGACGATGGCGTATGAAGCGACCAAACTGCTCGTACTGGCGCTCGCATCTGGCGTGCGGACGCGGGCGAGCATGAGAGCCTACGTCGCCGGACTCACGGCCGAGCATCCATACCAAGGTATCACGGGGCCGATCTCGTTCTCCGCCGGTGGGGATCCTGGCGTCACTCCCCTCGTCGTGACACGCGTCCACAGTGGGTCACTCGTCCCGGCGTCGACAATGCGGTAACGCTTGCGAGGCGAAGTCGCGGCGCCTGACGTTTGAGGGCGTGAAGGAGATTATTGAGAAGGCGCTTGCCATCCTGGGGCCGAGGGTTCCTCACGCACCCGGAGAACGGAACCTTGAGGTGAACACTCGAGGCGCGCTCCGATCGCGGGAGAACTACCGCGAGTTGCTGAGGCTCGTGTATCAGCTGACGGTTCGGCTCTCGTACTTCGACGCCCTGACACCGCCGACTTCCCGACCGTGGTTGTGGGAATCGGTGCTGATTGCCGCGGATAGCTCGACGTCGGGCGATGCGATGTGAGGTTCGCTGTCTGATCCTCATCGCCCGGTCGATCAGCACGCCGGAGATCATTCCATCAGTGCCTTGAAGACCGCATCAGCCGCATCCTTGTAGAACTCGATCCCAATCTTCGTCCACATCTCATCCGGTAGGTCATTCAACTGACGTCGCGCCGTCACAGGCATCAGCAGCGTCGTCGCCCGTTTGTCGATCGCTAGCTCGGCGATCGCAACCGCGTTGGGCAGCATCTCGATCGACCCACCGAGATTCAACGCTCCCACCACGATTGTTCCGCCACGCGCGTTCCGGCCGAGCAGCGAACCACACAGTGCCACAAGCGCCGGGACTCCTAACCCGGCGCCCGCCCTATCGGCGTCCATCGCCCGCATCTGTACGGAAAACTCGTGCGCGCGAGGATCGCGATCTCCGACCAGATACTTGATTTGAGCGTAGAGATTCTGCTCCCCGACCTTCACGCTTTCGCGGAACGCTGGTGGCGCTGGCTGGTTGAGTATTTTCACACCGCCGCCCGGGCCGTTAGTCACCTCGAGGCGATATAAGCCAGGACCAGTCTCTGGACTTCCCGAGCTGACCGCCCAAACCTGGCCGGGAGGAAGCGGGTCACTGTCGATCGCCTCATCGCTGTGCAGCTCGGGCGTCGCGACGAACTGCTCCACTCCGTCCGGCCCCATAGTGTAGCTGAAGTGCGTGTTCCTGAATTCGGCTTTGAATACACGTTTCTGTTGCTCCTTCACTCGCCGGCGCGACTCCAACGCAAGTCTCACGATCCACTCGAGATCGTCATCGGGGACCGGCATCTGTGGGTCGGGATATACCAGCTTGAGCAAACCGCTTAGGGTTTTCGTGACTGCCTCGATGTCGCGGCCGCTCAAGGCGCCTCCGAGGTGCACGCGAGTTTGCGACGCGGTTGCTCGATTGGTCAGACGAAGGCGAGTCCAGCACTCGCTGAGGAAATCGCTGACCAGTCCGAAGTGGTTGGTGAAGTGCTCGGGCGACAGCTTGGGAAAGCTCCACCCAGGGGCGTATGCGTGAATCCGATCCATGAACGCCGTGTCGTTACGCATCTCCGGCGGGAGCGGTCCGAGCAGGTGGCTTACCCGTTGTTGCTGCTCCACATCGAGGTCGAGGTTTCCTACCATTACGAAGCTCCCCTCAGCGCGGATGTTTTCTTTGCCGCGACTGAACTGCCCCGACGCCATATAGCCCTTCATGATGTTGACGCCATCCTTCTGATCAAAGGAGATCCCCGACACCTCGTCGAAGCACACGACATCGTACTGGCAGACCAAACCCCGCTGCCCGGTCGCATTGTTGACAAACATTTTCGCGACTGTCGCCTTTCCGCCAGAAATCAGATGCGAGTAAGGAGAGATCTGCTGATAGAGATGGCTCTTGCCAGTACCGCGCGGCCCGAGTTCCACGAGGTTGTAATTGCGCTCCACGAACGGTACCATGCGAAGCAGCGCGACCGACTTCGCGCGGTCGTCGAGCCGCTCCGGCTCCAAGCCCACTGATCTCAGGAGCAGTGCCAGCCACTGAGACGTCGTCAGTGCCCGTCGCCCGCGCAGATACGCATCGAGCACATCCGGCTTGGACATCTGAATCGGCCTGATGGTGTCGATCGTGAACGGCCGGCCACCCGGTTGCAGTGCGACGATCCCGTCGTACGAAACCGTCAACTCGGCATAGAAGCCGTCCGTGAGCATGCGTTCGTTGTCGCGCACGAGCTGATCATCGATGCGCACATCCCGCAGCATGAGGCTCGGCAGTTCAGCGGCATAGCTGTCCGTCTTCGCGTCTAATCGCGCTTTCACAAGATCGATGATGCGGATGGAGCCCCGGTCCCGGGCGCGACTCTTGAACAACTCTTCGTCACCCGTCCGTACGGTTCGATCCTTGAGCTGCTCCTCGACGATCTGCAGCCCCTCGGCGATCTCCTCCTCGTTCGTGCCCACGCAATATCGGCCGAGCAGGAATTCGACGACGTAGGTCGGCACCGGATACTGCCGCGCGTACTTCCGGACCAGATCCTTGCGAACCATGTAGCCCTCGAACGCCCCCGCGGCGACTTGATCGAGCGCGTCGAGCGTTATTGCCATCACTCGCCTCCCACGATCGTGTTGCGTTTGTCCAGCACTTGCCCTTTCGAATCACACACCACCACCATGACCGCCTGCCCCTCGAACTCATCGCGGACGGCCAGACTGACGACGCCCGATTCGCCCACTGTCTTCGCCGATACCACCAGTGATGTCACCGCTTGTTTCCAGTTGCTTCTGACATCGACTTGAACCGGAGGGCCGCTCGTAGCCACCGTCACCACGCAACGCATGCGCTTCCACTCGATCTTCGTGATTTTGGCGGAGACAGCTCCGTTCCCACGCTCGAACGTCAGGTCCGGGACGACACATTCCTGTGGGCTCAGCCCACCGTGCCCGTACGCCGTGCCGGCGATGTACGCTCCTGCCCCAGGCGGAGAAGCGATGCGCACACCGGGGTTCCAGTACCACGAATACGTCTCGAGTTGGGGGGTCGCCCCCTCTCGAACCGTCGCGCAACGAGCCCACCGACTCGCGACGAGATATTGAGGCAGATCGATTTTCGGTAGGCCGCCGGGAAGCAACAACCAGCCGTGATCGGTCACAACGCGGACTCGCCGCCATCCGGCGTTCAGAAGAACGAATACCGCCTGTTGCAGTCGATCGACCTCCCGATCGAGGTGGTAGACGAGACCGTCTCCGAGGGTGTGTCCCAACTCGTCGATGCGACCGACCTCGACCCACCCCACTGCACTTTCGGATAATGGCATTCGTGGCTCGTCGATGTCGAGCAACTCCACGCCCGCCGCCATCAGATGCTCGCGCAGCTTGGGCGCGGTAACCGGCTGTCCCGTGTCCCTAAAGCACGGAGTGAAGTCGGTCGCATCACCGCCAGTGATCGCGTTCACAATGGGCGTCGCGAGCGGCTTCGAGGTCGCGGTGACCGAGGGTACCGCGCCGATCCGATACGCCATGCGTCCGATAACGCCTCGTGCCTCGAGACCTCCCTGGAGTCGCGCGGCGAGATCGAGTCGCAGTCCATCCGCGAAGAGAAGGCAGGTGCCAGGTTCGACCGCAGCCATCGCTGCCGTCCGCAGATGCCCTCCCGCACGAGCGACCGCATCCTGGAAGTGTCGCGCGACCTTATCGAGCCACGGCAGATAAGTGGCACGGATCACGTCAGCAACCACGTCGTAGTCGCCCGCGCCGTGCGTTTCAGAGAGGGCCGCGAGGGCCGCATCGTCACATCGCCATCCGCTCGTCGCGTACGCCAAGGCCATCTCCTCAACGCTGCCACCCGGAACACCCTTCAGGGCGTACTCCGCCAATCGGGCGAGCGGCTGCAGCGCTTCCGCGTAAGGACTCTCGTCGAGGTGGCGCCAAACCCAGTTCCGCCGAGCGCCGTGCTCCTCTTCGAGTTCAACCACCCGATGGCACGCGTCGGCGTACGGCAGATCCGCTATTGTTTGGAGTTCGCGCCGAAGCCGCTTCTCATCGTCTTCGTTTTCCAACGGCAACTTGGAGCGGTCAACCAGAATGCCTTGGCCCGCGAGCGGCTCTCGCAGCAATCGGCCTATGCCGCGATAGCGCTGTGGCGCCTCGCAAAAGCGCTGCCAGGCGTGTGCCCATTGTCCGCTGCCCTCCAATAAGCACCGGGCCGCTTCCGTGACACCATCATCACCGGGGTCAACGCCGTAGGTGGCCTTCACCAGATTGCGAAATGCCGTCCATTCCTTGTCGGAGTGACTGGCGCGGAACCCAGGTGGGTCGTGCATCCAAACGAGCAGGTCGCGCTGGTGATCCGGCACTGCGAGGCGATCGAAATCGTCCGCAGTCAAGCGCCGGCCACGGAGCGCACCGAGAGGCACATCGGCGAGCTGCGGCAACACGCGCAGCGCAGCCATCTTCGTCTGCTGATCTCTCGCGAGTTCGAGGTTGCAACCATCAGCCGACGTGAGAAAAGCGTCTACCGTCCAATCGCGCCCGCTCCGCTGATGCCAGACGGTTCCCCGATACTGGAGCTCCACCAACGGCTGCAACTCCCGCGGGCAATCGCCGCCAGCGCGAAGTTGCTGGCGCTCGACGCGCGGCAGGTAGAGGATCGGTGGCGGTGCAGTGGCTGGCCACACCTCCGGCAGAGTTCGATCCACGATGCATCGCAGCCAGATAGCGGGACCGGTGCGTCGATCCGGGTCATACATGCCAAGCGTGAACAGGTTCGGAAGCGCGGCGCCCAGCCGGCCGACAAATTCCGCCCATTGTCCGTCGCCATCGGTCCACAATACCGCGACCGGCGGCGCCACGCCATCGCTCGACACGAGCGACTGCTCGAGTGACGCGATCATCGCGTCTATCGGCCGCTCTGGCAGAGACGTCATACGTCTGCCCGTGCGCGCTGCTTCATCCCGATAGAGTAATGCAATGAATTCCAGCGTTTGCCGTCGAAATGGTCTCCTCCTGCGAAATCATGCGCCTCTTGGTCCCATTGCCACAGCCACGGGAAGAGTCGCTTCGGACGTTGCAGTTCGTTCCCGCGGTCTTTGTCCCACGAGGTCTTTGGCGCCTTACGAAAGAGGCTACTCCCTCTCAACGTCTTCGCTGTCACGAACGGCCTTATGTTGACACGCACACCGTCATTAATGTCTGGCTCCCAGCCTATTGCTTGCTCGTGCAGCGGCTTCCAGCGCGCGAACGTGTCGTACGGTGCCTCGCCCGCGAGAATTTTTTTAAATTCTCCCTGGAGATGCATCGCTGCCGCGACCTTCGCGTCAGCACCTTCCTTGCCCTGTTTCTGTTCGGACTTTTGGCGTGCGATCCAATCCCCCAAAAAAGTGTATGTCAACTTCTCGAGCGTTTTCCTGGCATCGCCGCCCGGCGCAGCAAGCTTGTGGTAGTTCACCAAGGCGTGGAATCCATCCGGCTCACCGTCCCATATATGCCAGACAAACGGGCGTTGATGAAACAATGCACAATGCTGTTCGAAGAACCTGTCTCGCAGCCAATTATCGAGAGTTATGGCGCCATTGCCGGTGTGAGCCAGCAGCGTCTGGGAGACTGCCGCGTTCCACTCTCGCCCGTAGGCTACCGCGAGGATATCGCGCAGTCGCTCGGTAGCTGATGGTTTACCCCTAGTCGCCGCCAGACACACGATACCGTCATCATCGGAAAGCCCATCGAGACTGTCGATGGCGAGCGATGGACAACCGACAAAGCGGGCACCAATTTGCCGTGGCCAGCGGTAGCCAAGCAGTCGCGCGACGGCGACTTGCAATGGCTGATCCGAGCCGTTAGGCTGGCCGTCGAACAGCCACTGGCTCGGGTCCGCCGAGGAGGGTTTGGGCAATCCGTCTGGGAACCGATCGGCAGCTATCCTCTTCCAATGTGCAAGGTCAAACTCGACCTTGAGCAAACTGCCATTGGTGACTGCCGGCTTCTTGTCAATTTGTCGGACAGCCTTCTGATATTCGGGTCCCGCGAGAAAACACCAGAGGGCGGGGAGTAATCGTTCGTCAGAAGGAATTACGGGCGAACTCCCGTGAGCGAACATCTCGCCCGTATAGATTGTGGCGGCGAGGCTTCTGACTTGTGAAACAAGGATGCCCTTGCGCGTGAGTGCCGAATCTGGCGGAAAATTGTGTGCCTTGCCGTCCGCATGCAAAGCTCCCGCTCCACCCATCCAACGTACGACGTTTTCTCGCCCTCCATACGGACGAGTCCTCGTTGGGCTGCTAATGAATGGCTCCCATCCATTGCCCCACGCCTCCCAAAACGCGAGCATGAACCGTGGATTGTCAGTGGTCACCAGCCCTTGCCAGCTCTCGCAGTATCTGCTCAACAACTTACCGCTATCTATGGATTGGAACGCCAGACGCGAGTCAGGGTTCCGCCTCAAATCGTCCTGTGCAAGACGCAGCACACCGCCTGTGAGGAGTTGAGTTACCTTGGCCTCGACTGTCTTGGGAGAGAGAGCATCAATGGCAGACACCCTTGCAAGAGTCTGGTGTTGCCCTCGTGTGGCGACGAACAACGCGGTAAGCGGGCCACGATCGCCGAAGCTCTGCCAGGCCTCCTCGCCGAGTGTTGTCAGAAAATGAACTGTTTCTTTGTCGAGAACGAACTGCCTGAACGCACGGTAGCTCGACAAAAACCACCAATTCTGCGGCGTAACCAGCGCGACACTTCCACCCAGCGAGCAGAAATTGAGAGCACGTTCAACGAAGCACGTGGACAAATCGGCCTTGGCTGCGGGGTACGCTTGTTCACAGTGCTGCCGAAGGAGGGGGTCCTGTTTTCCTCGCCCGAGATAGGGCACGTTGGTTGCAACGAGCGTGAATCGCCTCGTCAAGATTTCGGCGGCTTTTGCCAAACCACGCGCGGACACTGTCAACTCATGCACCGATTCGTCGGTTGCTTCCTTCGCCAGCGCTCGTTCGAGCAAGGGCTCCAACTCATGGAAAGCAGCAACCAACAAATCACCTTCCGCTGCCCGCGGATTTATCAGGCTACCGAGGCTAGGGGCATCCTTGAACAGTGCGTGAAGACGCGCCATTCCACCGCGCAAGCGCTCGTCCCTGCCGGCGAGCGCAGTCCATTCCTTTTCGCTAACGTTCGGTCCCACACCCGAGCACGCCAGTTGCAAGGGAGGAATTGGCTTATAGCCGGTGACCTTCCACGCCGTCAATGCGAGATTGAAGGCAGCGATCTGCGTACATCGCGCATCCAATTCCAGCCCTACCAGGTTGTCCTGGAGGACCGCGCTGAACGCGTCCTTAAGCGGCAGATTCTCCTCGGCCGCTCTAAGAGCCGCGAGAATCGGGAGGGCAGCGATCAGAAAGTGCCCGCTTCCCATGCAGGGATCGAGCACCGTGATCTCCTTCGCGGTCTTAGGCCATCCGTCAAAAGTGCCCGCAACCGGTCGCCATCGCCCATCGTCTTCACGCCCGAACCGCAGATATGTCCAACATACGCCGTTCACCGCGCACGCATCGCGAAGCTCGCCCTCGGTCGATGCCATAGTCGAGAGCTCGGGCGTCGCCGCAAGGACGCGCCCAGCCCACCACGCACCTAAGGTGTTGTGGAGCAGAAATTCGACCATGTAGTGCTCGGTGAAGAGCTGCGTCACGGGGCCTATCGTGCCAGCACCGATCTTCTCCCCTGAGTCGTTGATCGCGTCGCGCTCCTTCGCCTGCCAGAACTGATAGGTCCACCCGAGACTGTCATCGCACGTGAAGACGCCGGCGGGCAGGGACACAAGCAAGGCTTCGAGCAGTTTGCGGTCCTCCGGCGCGAACTGGACGTCGAGCACCGGATCGTCTTGCCTGAAGACCTGCGGAAGCATGCGCACCGCGAACACGCCGGCGAGTCCCGCCCAGTCTTGGCCACGCTCTCGAGCGAGCGCCTTCACCTCGTCGAACGAGATGGATACGCCACTGTCGGGTTCCAGCAACAACTGCGTCTCGAGCAAAAACCTGGCGAACAGCATCCGATGCCAGTGCTCGTACGCGCATTCAGCGACCAGATGCTCGATGTCTTGAGTCCCTTTCGAGGCATTGCGTCCATCGCCGAGTTGCCGACCATGCGCCCGCAGTCGGTTGCGCAGCGCCTTTTGCCGATCGGTCATACCGGCGTGTTGATCGGCCGCGTCGACCGCGAGGATCTTGAGCGCTTTCCTCGCCGCGTCTTCGGCGACCTCACGCGCTGACGCGACGACATCTCCCAGTTTCTTGCGTAGATCACGGTCGAGAGGTGCCACAGCGACTCCGCTAAGCGATGAGCACAGGCCCCTGCCGGACTTCCGCCAGGAGGCGCCGTTCTTGAAGTTCCAACCATTGGCGCACATCGGCGTCCGACCGCAGGGTGACGCGATCCAGCGTCACCGTTCGCACCTTCGGCTCTAGCAGGCGGGCCGCGATTTCTAGCGCTCCGTTGACGCGGCCAGACACGGCGTCAGCTTCCGCGGCACGGGCCACCAAATTCATCCGGTCGAGGGTGGTGAGCAGCGCCTCGTCAGAGCCCACGTGCTCAGGCGTTGGCGTGACCAGATGGAGTTGGGCGAGAATTCGAGCCCGATCCTCTTCGGCCAGCCTCATCCAGGTCGGGTTCTCCTCCAATGTCGCGAGACCTTTCGCGTGGGCGCCGACGCGCCGTTCGTCGCCGTCGCGGAGGGCAGCTCGGAGCACGGCCGCCAGACGAACTCTGAGCGGCGAGACGCGATCCGCAGGCGACAGAAGCATGCGTTCGGTACGAATCGCCTCCACCTGCGTCAGTGTGTCCGCGGCATCGGGCGCCTCTAACGCATGCCGGGCGAGACGCTCAGTGAGGCGCCACACCGGAAGGCGGTCGGCCGCGAGTTGCGCAGCGCTCTGGGCCTCTCCGATCCATGCTTTTAACTCATCGGCACAGTCTCGCACGCGCATTAGGCGGTCGTTGCCACTCCGTGCGTGCAAATCATCCAACAGCGCCACGGAGCCGGATGGCGGCAACGGAGCGTCACCGGTCGCGCTCGCGCGCAATCGAGTCAGCGCGTCGACGAAAGTGGGCGCCATCGCCAGCTCCTCGCCGGACTTGCAGTCGATTCCGGCGCGTTTGTATACGCCGCGAATCTTGATGCGATCATCGATCGTAATGACAATCTGCTCGAGCCTGAACTCCGCCTTGGCGATGCGATTCTGGTCGAGCTGCCCGATGGCGATCGCCTGACCGTTCAGCATTCCCGTCACATGCTGCGACCGATGGAGCGCGATGAGTGCGGCGTCGATCGCATCCTGCGGCCAGCCGAACGGCGAGGCCCGCAACGCTCTCCGGATCGCGGTACCTGATGCCCCGGAGCCGATGGTCTGTAACACCTGGCGGCAAACGGGATGCGCTTCGATCGGTCCCGTGTGGCCGACCGGTTGGAACGGCTGATCCGCTCCATCTCTCGCTCGCTTGATCGCCGCTTCCCACTGCGTAGCCAGGCCGTCAGCCTCGCCGAAACGAGGAAAGAGCCGTTCGAGCGAGGCCTCGGCAGCTGCGCGAATCTTGTCCTCCGGCGCGATCTCGAGCCGCTCGTTGCCGCCGCCCTGAAATATTTTCACATTCTGCACGATCCGGCCGATGACCTGATCACGCCGCTGAACCGCCATCAGTCGGCGACTCTCCATGCCCCGACGTGCCTCTTGCCCCTCGAGGCTGACCGGTTGCCCCTTATGCGCCAGCGTCCGGTCGGCCGCCAACGCCTCAGCGACCGCTTGTCGGAGATCCGCGTCGTCCTTCTTCGACACGAAGACGTAGACCAGGGCACCGGTCGTGCCGGCCCGACGTGCCTCATCCACGAATCCTTTTTCCGTAGTCGTCCACCCGTCACGTACCCATACCTGAATCAGTTCGCCAGCTTGTGCCGGTGGCGCGATGTCGCGGAAGATCGTGAGACGCCGCAGTTCTTTCGCCCTACCTTGCAACATCCGTATGCTGCCGAACACCCGGGACAAGGCGCCGTATACGAATCGCTCGCGCTCGGTCTGCAGCGTGACGTCGTCATTGTTGATCTTCGTCAGGATGTTGCGGTACTCTTTGTCCCACTCCGCACCTTCTCGCGTTTGCAAGCGATACTCGTCGTCAACGCGCATGAGTATGCCCTCGTCGGCCAGAGCTTCGAGGACGGCATGGACTTCGTCCCGCAGCGCGCCGTTGTTGCTAGCGAGGTCGTCGACGATCAGATCGGCGAGGTGTCTCGACGACGCGCGGACGCCGATGTCCACCCCACCTTCTCTCGGCAGTCGGCCCACCAGAAACACGAGGCCGCAGAGCCGTTGACGCAGCCGGCTGACCTTCGTTCCGTCCGCCCCAATGCGAGCGATCCGCTCGTTAAGCTCACGGAGCAGCACACCAGTGTTGACCATCTCCGGAGCGAGGGCGTCGTACAATTCGTCTGCCGGGACGACGGCGCCGAGCGGGCGGTCACCGGTTTTCGCGACCGCGTCGTGAATGATCCGGAGCTGGGACCGAAGTTGGCTCTGCGTGCCGGCCAGATCGACGGTGCGGAATACGTGCTCCCAGAATCGCCGTCGCACCGGCAACAGCGGGTAATCATCGACGATGGTCACGCGATCTTCGGCGCGCGCGGCGATCTGCGTATCGGAGAGCTGGCGAGAGACTTCGCCGTCGTGCTGATCGAGCACGTGTTGAATCGGCGCGACCGCCGATGGCCGCTTTTGCAGCAGCACCTTCCGCGTGACGGTCTCGACATCGGTATCCGAGAGTTGGACTCGGACCGTAAACCGATCCAGGAGCTTGTGCAGTAGTTGCTGTTCGGAGAGCGCGCTTTGACCGGCCCCGACGACGATCAATTGCCCGTCGAGCTGTTTGGAGAGCGCCTCGGTAACCTCCGTTACCAAAGTCGACCGCTCTGGCGATGAGCCGATGTACTGTTGGACTTCGTCCAGTATGAGGGCGGTGCAGGGCAATCGCCCGTCCTTGCCCTTGAACGTCAGCACCTGACGCGCCATCGACAGGAACTCGACGGTCGTGAGATCACCGTTTGGTTGCCTGAATTGTTCGCGAATCGATTTCCTGGCTTCGGCCTCACTGATGGCGAAGTGAGGGTCGCAGGTCAGCACTGCGGTGGCGATGAGCCCACTCACATACAGATCGTTCAGTTCGGATGCCCACGGTCTGCCGGTTTCTTCGACCGCTACACGGACCCGATCGAAGAACCCACGCTCGTGGAGCCAGAGGACAAATCGGGCTTGGGCGTACTGTTCGGGTAGCCGCGCGCCACGGAGCAGCACGGACAGCACCGTCAGTCGTACATTGTCGGTCGTTCCACCGGGCAGCGCCCCGGCCGCCGCGAGCACGCCTCCCGAACGCTTGCCCTGTGTATCGAGCTCCCGCAACAACGCGCGAATGTCATCCGGGAGCACCGGCACGAGATTGCGCGCCGAGGAACCATCGGGAAACTGAGTATTTTGCCACAGATGGCACAGCATCTTGAGCAGATGCGACTTCCCGCTTCCAAAAAAACCACTCACCCACGCCGCCCTCTGGCTGGTCTGGGATCGCCCTGAAACGAAGGAGGAGAGAATCCGTTGGATCCCCTCAGCGTACTCGCCTTCGCAGACGAACGTCGAGAGCTCACCCATTAGTTCCTTGACTTCTCGATCGCTCGCCTGGTCCGCGATGCGCGCCTGCCCCTGATTCACGAGCGGATGCGTGGCCGGATCGCGTTGCAGTGTGTCCTTGATCTTCATCGGTAGTCACCGCTCCCATGCATGGTGATGGGTACCGCGAGGTAGTTCCACCCGTCGCGGGCATCAAGCAGGCGATAGTTGTTGTGGTCGTACGAGCCGGGAAAGAAAACGACGAGGCGCCCTTTGATATCGCTCTCCACCTGCTTGAGCACCGTGGAAAGCCACGTGAATCCGAAGAGGGCTCCGGCGCCGAACACTGCGACAACAGAGTTATCTGTAACCTCGGGCCGGACCAATACCGCGCGAATGTGATCGGCAACGAAGCCAGCGAACGTCGCATCGAGCTTCATCGTAAGGTCCGAGGGTAACTCGAAATACCCCTCGCGGTAGCGGTCCGCGGCCATCCACTGCGCGAAGAGCGGAGTGGCGTCCACCTCGAACCAATCGTGGAGTCCCTTCTGGGTATCAAGCTCGAAGAGTTGCTTCCGTGCTCGCAGCGTACGCTCGAGATCCTTGTCGTAGACGACCATGACGACCCGTTGTGCACCGGCTACGGTACGCTGCCACGGTGTCGCGATGTACCGGCCGTAACGTTCCGCCAACTCCTCGATCCTGCCCATGTCCGTGTCAGATCCTCGTGGCAATAGGGTCGAGTCGGTCCAAGCTGAGGTCGACAATGTCCGCCGAGATGCTGATGTCGATGAGGCCAAGCCGCTTTGCTTCCAGCGACAGCGTTTTTGCCTCGGCCGGCGAGACATCGAGCATCGCCACCCAGCCGCTCGAAAAGACGTCGGCACTTCGGAAGCCGACGGCCCGACCTAGATACAGTGCGAACGCCATGCTTCGTGCGGTCGCGACGACTCGTTGCCGCTTCTTGAACGTTCGCCCTTCCAGGTGTCCCGATTGGGCCCAGGAGCTGGCCGCGTTGCGTAGCACCTTGTCCAAGACCGAGTCGTTCAAGCGGGTGCCAATGAGATCGCGCAACGCCGATCGCGCCTGCGCGCGCGCGAAATCTTGACCGTCGGCGAGCGATATCACAGCTGGAACGGTGGCGGCCAACAGTGGATCTCGCGCGACGGCGCAGAGCAGTGAGAGCAGGGGACGAGACGGTTGCTCCGCATTCCACAAACGCCGCAACACGCGGAAGACGCCGACCGTCACATCAAGTCCGTACAGCTCGCCGAGTCGCTGATTTGAGAGCTTTCGCGTTGACAGCGTCGACTTCGCCAGGACGTTTTCCTCGATGATCGCGGCCGCGTAGTCCTTCCTCGTATAGGATGGTGGGGTCGCGGCCAGCAGTGCGCTGAGCTCCTCGAGCATCATCGTTCGGCTCGTATGAGTGCCCTTGTCGCCGAAGCGCAGCCCGAGCCGTTCGGCGTGCCTCACGGTTGCTCCCACCGTGGGTAGCAGCGGAATAGTTGTGGTATCCATGGCAGCCATAACCTAACGACAACGCGATCGGCCGGCAAACTTGCCGGCCGAATCATTGCGCAATTCATCGACCGGCTGTATTGTGATCGCGTTGATACGCCGGCAAACTTGCCGGCTTCGACCAAACTATCTGGGTAGCGCCTCATGTGGACCGTATATGCTGTAACGCTGTTACTCGCGATAATCGGAATTGTTATCGGCTGCCTCGCCAAGCGGGCCAGCGATTCTGTCCACCGGCGGTTCGCCGCTGCTTCGGAGGAGCGCGGGCGTCTCCTATGTCAGATAGAAGCCGAGCGGGCCAAGCAGTCGTTCTTGGTCGATGCGAAACAGTCTTTGAGCGAGACATTCGCGGCCGTATCGCTGAGCGTACTCCAGGCCAACAACCATGCGTTTCTCGATCTCGCTCGCGCGTCGCTAGGAGAGTTCCAGCAGGCCGCGCGCACAGACCTCGAGATCCGACAGCGCTCAATCGACGACCTCGTCCAGCCTGTCAAGGATGGGCTCAAGCGTGTCGACGAGAAGCTTCAGATCCTGGACAAGGATCGCGCGGCCAGCCGCTCCGCGATCGATCAGGCGTTCAAGTTCGTGAGCGAGGGGCAGCAAAAGTTGGCTGGCGAAACGGAGACGCTCGTGCGCGCTCTACGTTTGCCACACGTGCGCGGTCAGTGGGGCGAGATGCAACTCAGGCGTGTCGTCGAGTTGGCCGGCATGGTGGAATACTGCGACTTCGTTGAGCAGGAGACGATCGTCGCTGAATCTGGTCGCCTGCGACCCGACCTTCTCGTCAATCTGCCCGGCAAGAAGGTGGTCGTGGTGGACTCGAAGACGCCCTTGGCCGCGTATCTCGACGCGATGGACGCGACGGACGACGCCCAGCGCGATGCGCTGCTCGACCGGCACGCGTCCCAAGTGCGGGTGCACATTCAAGCGCTGGCGGCGAAGAAATACGCGGAGCAGTTCGCGCAAAGCCCGGACTTCGTGGTGATGTTCTTGCCCGGGGAGTCGTTCTTCAGCGCCGCGTGCCAACGCGACCCGAGTCTCATCGAATTCGCAGTCGAGCGCGGGGTCATTCCCGCAAGCCCAACGACCTTGATCACTGTCCTCAAGGCAGTCGCCTATGGCTGGCAACAGGAGCGCATCGCGCGGAACGCCGAGGAGATCCGCAACGCCGGCAAGGCCCTCTACGACCGGATGCGTACTCTCGCCGAGCACCTCGCTTCGATGCAGAAGCACCTCGAAGGTGCTGTCGGCGCCTATAACAAGACGGTCGGATCGCTCGAGTCACGCGTCATTCCGACCGCGCGCAGGCTGAGAGAATTGGGCGCGGGCACGGGCGACGACATCGATGTGCTCAAGACGGTTGACACCGTACCGAAGCGACCCGAAATCAGGGCGGCTGGATTTGAGCCAGCCATCGTCCGGCGACCCGGCTCCGCTGCCGAGGTTCACTAACATGCCGCTGTCCGATAGCGAATCGTAGGAGGGGTACGAAAAGGATCTCCACCCGTGAACGAGCGGCTCTGACCGACACTCGGTCAACCGCGGCAGCAGGGACGAGTCCTTCGGGCCCGCACGACGGCATCCCAGAGTCATCCGACAAGAACGTCGTCCACTATTCAAAGATCAACAAAGGGGATGTGATGGATTTCTATACGCGATTGCGAGCAGAGCGAAAAGATGATGATTCGCTCCAAGAATGCATTGAGACTGTCGTTGACCGACTCAAGGGCGCAACGGACCCGCGGAAACCAGGCATGTTGCTTGGGAAGATCCAGTCCGGCAAAACTCGCGCGTTCCTCGGGATCATCGCGCGTGCCTTCGACCGGGAATTTGATGTCGCCGTGGTGCTCACGAAGGGGACAAAGACCCTAGCCGGGCAAACCGTCAAGCGGATCGGGCGCGACTTCAAAACGTTCATAGACCGAGATGAGGTACTGCTCTTCGACATCATGGAGGCGCCAGACACGCTGGCGAAGCCGGAGCTCCGGAGAAAGATCGTCATCGTCGCGAAGAAGCAGAAGCATAACTTAGAGCGAATCCAGGACCTTTTTGACGAGAAGTATCCAATGCTCCGTGATCGGCGCGTGCTATTGGTTGATGACGAGGCGGACCTCGCGAGCGTTCGATTCGAGAAGAAGAAAGGCGAGCCGCTCATGGATCAAGGTACTATCGCGAACCAGATGGATACCCTGCGCGCGACGATCCCTTCTATATCGTTGTCCTTCTTGCAAGTCACCGCCACGCCGTACGCGTTGTACCTGCAGCCGGACAACTACGACGAAGCGCATGACACGAAGGGGCTATTTTATCCAAAGAAACCCGCGTTCACCCAGTTACTGCCTATTCAGAGCGGATACGTTGGCGGCGAAGATTATTTTGGAAACCATGGCCCGGACGACCCGCGGCACTACCTATACGTGGAGGTGAACAGCCAAGAATTCACCGCTTTGCGGACGAAGGATGAACGTGCCATCAGAAAGGATCGGCTCTGGACGACGGACAACATCGCGATGCTCCGTCGGAGCTTGGTCACTTTCTTGCTAGCCGTGGCGATTCGCCGTCGTCAATGCCTTCAATTGGACCAAGCTCCGCAGAAGTACGCCATGATAATTCACAATGATACCCAACGCGCCGCGCACCAATGGCAAGCGGAAACGGTCGCGAAACTCGTTGAAATGTTCGAGGTTGCCGCGCGGGATCAAGATGAGCGCCTGCGCAACCTGTTCGACGAGGCGTACGAGGATCTTCGGCGGTCGGTCGCCGCGGATGGGGGGTATCTCCCGACACCCGACGAGTGTTTTGGCGACGTTCGAGATTTGATCGCCGATGGGGAACTCAATGTGCAACGCGTGAATTCCGACGTGCAGTTGGCGCCTCTGCTGAATCCTGATACGGCGGAGCTTAAGCTGCGCACGAAGGCCAACGTGTTCATCGGCGGGAGTATTCTCGATCGCGGGATCACCGTCCCAAACCTCGTTTCCTTCTACTACGGGCGACAGCCACGTCGGATGCAAGCGGATACCGTGCTGCAGCATTCTCGGATGTATGGGTTTCGCACGAAGGGTGATCTCGCGGTCACGCGGTTTTACACGTCACGAGCTTTATACGACAGATTGAGCCAAATTCAAGATTTGGAGTCGGCGCTCCGCCAGGCTTTCGAGAATGGTGCCGAGGATGGTGCCGTGGTGTTTATTCAGAGTGACCCGAGTGGCGCCATCATTCCATGCGCGCCCAGCAAGATCTCGCTCAGCAACGTCGTCGCGATCCAACCAAACAGCATGTTCTTGCCAACGGACTTCGACACCGTCGCCGCGAGCCATCTCAAACAGGCCATGAACGGTATGGCCAAGCTGATACCGCCTGGGCACGCGAACACCAATGAGTTCGTGAAGATATCCTTGCCAGACGCCCTCAAGTTACTCGAGGCTATCTCCGAGACACTGGTACTGTCGACTGACGCTAGCTTTGATTGGAGCGCCATGAAGGGACTCCTCACGTACTACGCTCGCGAGGCGAACAACCAAGTTCTACTCTTAGTTCAAGAGGACCGTCGACTGGATAAGACCAAATCCGGTGACCGATCGGGCATGTCGATCTTGGGGACCGAGGCCTTGCGGGCAAAGGTCAAGGAGCATCGTGCCGAGCCGGCCATCGTGCTCCTGAAACAGGCCGGAGGATCAGATTTGCACTGGAAAGCGGGCCCCTTCTGGTGGCCCATCTTGGCCAGCCCCTCCCAAGCAATTTCATGCGTCTTCGCCACGAAGACGGCGACCTGATGGCCAAAAACTGCTTGCCAGAGCTAGATTCTTCGCATGATACTGAAGCGCCCTCTCGGGGTCGAGTTATTCACCGGTGGCGGCGGCCTCGCGTTGGGGACGTCGGTGGCAGGGTTCGGGCATCGCCTTCTCGTTGAATATAACAGGCATGCGTGTCAATCGATCCACGCGAACATCTCAACATTGGGCGGCCCGGAACTGCATGAAGGCGATGTGCGTGATGTCGATTTCTCGTCATTCGAGGATACCGATCTCCTGGCGGCAGGCGCGCCGTGTCAGCCCTTTTCCATTGGCGGCAAGCATCGCGCGCATCGCGATGAGCGCAATCTGTTCCCGGAAGTATTTCGCGCCATTCGACAGATGCTACCGCGGGCGGTTGTCATCGAGAACGTGAAGGGGTTGCTGCGGGAAGGCTTGACGGAATTCGTCGAGTACATCGAACTACAGTTGGCATACCCCATGGTGGCGCCGTCCGAGCCAGCGGATCCCGAGGCTTGGGTTTCTCATCTGCCGCGACTGCGACGCGCCCGCTCCAGGGAGGAAGGGGTCGAGCCATCGTACAGAGTGACGCGGGTCCTACTCAACGCGGCCGACTTTGGCGTGCCGCAATGCCGCGAACGCGTCTTCTTCGTGGCACTGCGACACGACGTTGAGGCCGATTGGTCACCGCCAGCGCCGACCCATAGTAGGGCAGCGCTGCGCCTGGCACAGGAGGTTGATGGCGAGTACTGGCGTGGACATGGCCTCGAGCGGAAAACGACACCGAATCACGCTCTAGCGGGTCGATGGATGCGCATTGCTGGGAAGACGAAGCCTTGGCGAACCGTGCGCGATGCGCTACACGGGTTGCCTGAACCAATCGCCGGTGCCGAGCGGGAAGGTTGGCTGAACCATGTTGGCCAGCCTGGTGCGCGGTCTTATCCGGGTCATACGGGCTCACCCCTAGATCGCCCCGCGAAGACTCTCAAGGCGGGTGTGCATGGCGTGCCGGGGGGCGAGAATATGCTCCAGTATGCCAACGGTAAGGTTAGGTACTTCACAGTGCGCGAAGCAGCGCGGCTACAGACATTTCCCGACAGTTACGCCTTCAGCGGGGCATGGGGTGAGGCGATGCGTCAAATCGGGAACGCGGTACCCGTCAAGCTCGCGGAAGCCGTTGCTCGCTCGGTGCGCCAGTGTCTGGAACGGTCTGCTCAAGTAGCGCGGTCGCCCGTCGAACGATCTGTCGAGAGGCCCGGCGAACTTCTTCAAGGAGAGCTGGCGTTAACCGCACCTCAGACGGCGTGAGGTCTCGGGCGAACGATCGCCCCGGGTGCAGCACGTCCCACCGGCTCCGTTGTTGCCCCGCCCGACCGCTTCCGGGGGCGTGGATGCCAAATCCATCGACCGTAGTATTCCAGAGTGGCGAGTAACGCCGGATCATCATCCCTTCCGCTAACGGGATCCAGATCGGCATGCAGACCAGCACGCGCACGGAAAAGTCGCTGATCCGCAAGTCAGTATTTTCGATGCTGCGCCGGTGCTCTTGAACCCGCCCCCACAATGGGGTTCCAGTAACTGCCTCGAACGGATCGAGGCCTTTGCGGGCGCCCGCGTGTCTCGCGCGTCCCACATACAGCGGGATTAAGCATCCGTGCTTACGATTGAACTCGCCGATGTCGGCGTATGGATCTGACCGTCCGTGAAAGTAGAGCGCGTATATGCCCGCGCCCGTGAATCTGGCTACATCATCGAGAGGCGCGGTTGGCTGGCGCTCCAGCTGTCTCAGCAAGGAATCGCCAAGCGCGTCGAGGTCTAGAGGATTGTAGGGCTCTGGAGAGGTCATCGAACCGCTGACACGAGGTTGTTGGACCAGCTCGCCAAAGAGGACAAGCGTCGAGTGAGACGGTTCAGCCATCTCGGATCGCGGAGTTCGTGTTCCCATATGACCATCGTGGCGACCCCGCCCGCACGCAGCCGTCGTCGCACGCGATCATCTCGTTTACGATTCTCCACCACTTTCGCGCGCCAAAATAAACGGTTCTCGCCCTTTGGTGGTCGGTAACAGCGAGGACAACCATGCCAAAAGCATCCATGGACGAACACGGCTAGCCGCTGGCTCGCGAAAAAGAAATCCGGTCGTCCGGCCACCGAAACGTGTCGGCGCCACCCGGAGACTTTCGCGCGTCGCAATGCCGCCGCCACGTTTTGTTCTGTCGACGCATTCGCGCGGCTGCGAACCTTTCCCATCCGCGCCGATCGTTCAATTGGGGTTAAGGAATCCAGCCGCACCCTAGTCGCGCTCCCAAGTCAGTCCAGAGCTACCCCAACAATGATAGTGGCGTGTCACTTCACGTTCGAGATTGGAGTATCGCCCACTTCTCGGTTTCCAAGTGGAAAGCGCATGTCGTGAGTGCGACCCGATCTCTGATGACCGGCCAGCGTCGCGTGTCCGGTCCATTGCCAGATTCACATCGGTAGGAGGGGATGCTTGCCGCAAGGCAAGCCGGGACCCCGCTGGGACTCGGCGAGTTCACTGACACGGTTTCTTGGCAGCCTGGAGAGTCCTCCTTGGAAGAGCCACAGATGGAAGCTAGTGAGGCAGGCCAAGTTGCCAAGTTATTGCCGTCAACTTCCCCCAACTAGAAATCGTGATCCGGTGCATCCGAGTCTTGAAGCGCGTTGAAGCGCCCCGGCCACACTAGTGTGACGCCGGCAGCACGGCAACGATGGACCCACCAGCGATGCTTAGGCCGACCCTCGACAACTAACACCGGCCGCACTTTTTGCTTGCCCCGCGTGAGATCATACCGGTACTCGAGCAGTTGTCCCAGACCCATACGAATCTGGCGCGACTCATTGCGATTTGTGAGGCTTTTCACCTCAGCGACGTATCGGATGCCGTCGCGTTCCCAGCTCACATCGAATTGCGGTCCGCCGCTGAGCGGCGAGCGCGGCTCACAGTTCATTTCAATGAGAAACCGGGCAAGCGCGTGCTGCGTATCTTGGTGAGCGCCAACCCCGCGCCCGAAAACGTCGGGATCACGTTCGATGGGTTCACCCGTGAATCTCGGCGCTCGGCTGTGCGTCCAGCGATACCGCTGTCCGAATTCTTCGCGGCGAGCACGAGATGTTGGCGATGGTGTCAATCCACTTAAGGCCTCTCGAAGCGACGGGAAAAGTCCAATCAGGTCAGGCGGTATCTCCGCGAGGTATGACTGCGCCGGTCGCAACTGACCCGATTGAAGGACGAAGGGGACGTAGGACCGCTCCTCAGCATCCTCCCGCCACTTATTCTGAATCCGCAGAACCTCCCTCCCCTTCGCCCGTATTTCGGCGAGAGTCAATGGATGGCGAAGGGGTGTGTACCCTCTGAGTTTGAGCCACCAACCAGGCCGCCAGTGTGGCTTCGTTTTCTTCTTGCGGGCGGAAGTGCCTTGCGCGGCCCAGCGGATCATCTTGCTGCGAACCGTGCCAACCGAGAGGGAGAAGCCAACCACGCTTCTGACACGCGGGTTGTGATCGTAGTGGAGCACGATGTCATCGGGACGGACATCGTTGATCAGTAGGTAGCCCCAGTGGGCCTTCCGTCCGTTTTCCTTCTTGCTGGGCGCCTTGAGATTGCCTCCGATGTCTTCTCGGCCCGTTATTTCGAGAAAGAAGCGTGGCGACATGACGAGGATAGTTGAGAATCGCACTGGGAATCTTCTCCCGGTTCACTATCATCATCGTCCCGCTCCAGCAACGCCAGCCCTACATCGAGTGCAGCCCTCCAGGCGTCAGCTGATCTGCCACGATCTTCAAAAACTCGTCGCGCTCAAACGGCTTCATGACGTACGGGATCCCCATCGCCTCGGCGCGCTGCATCCACTCGAGGTTCTCCATGCCCGTGAGCACGATGAACCGTACGCCGGAGTAGTTCGGATCCGCGCGGACCGCGTCGATGAAACGCCAGCCGTCCATCTCCGGCATGATGAGATCGACGAGCAACAGCTTCGGTCGCAAGCCCGGCATCCGAAGCAATGCCGCGACGCCGTTCTCGGCCGCCTCGACGGTGACCCCCTGCATGCCGCGCTCGAGCATCATCTTGAATGCAATGCGAAGCGTCGGCTCGTCGTCGACAATCAGAATGTCGCAGCCGGTCGGGCGTTGCTGCACGAGCGACGTCAGGTGCTCGAGTGTCTTCGCGAGCACCTCCTCACGTCCCTCCCCACGCGGGTCGATCGCGATCGGACGGACCACCCGACGGCGCCACTCAGCCAACAGATCCGGGTGAGTGTCGAACGTGAGCGCAAATGCCGGGCGCGTGGGCTTCGGGTCGTCCTCCTCGCGTGCCGCCAATAGTGGCGCGAGCTCGGGGTCGTTGATCCCGAATCCGACGTAGACCACGGTGCGGTAGCGCACGAGATCGGCCAGCTTGTCGCGTAGCGGCGACCCGCGGCGTAGTACGTGGGCCACATCGCGCTCGGCCAACGCGATCGTGTCCGGGCGCGACATGTCGCCGTGGATCTTGACCACCTGCACCTCGCGCGTCTCGCTCCAATCCTTGACCGCGCCGGAGTCGGCGACGAGATGCACCGGGTATTGTAAGGAGCGGAGCGTGTCCTCGACGAGCGAGTCCTGGTTCGTCGTGATGTGCACGAGGAACGGGAGCTCGCAGAGCAGGCGATGTGCGCGCGTCGACTGCTGCGCACTCGCATCGAGTGCCGCGCGCAGGCGGGCGTACAGCGCGTAGTCGCCGAACTGATCACGGAATGCTTGCGCGACAGCAGCGAGCGGCGTCGCCGGCGTCGAGGGGTTGAGATCCCGGCGCAAGGAGCTTGCGAGATCGATAGGAGCGGGGGCGCCGGCGAGTCGGGAGAGCTCCGGGCCGACGACCACGATGGCGTCGCCTCTCGCGAGGGCGCGCGAGAGTTGCAGCAGGCCGGATACGTCGCTGTCGTCTCGGATCATCGTCTCTAACCTGTGGAAAGGAGCTGCGGTTGCCAACACCAAAGCGTGGGCGCAACCTCATGGTCGTGCTTGCCGGCACACGATTGAGACTGCACTGATTAAACGTTTACGACACGCGCATAGGGGAATCCCCTACACATAACCACCGTGTTGACACGTATTTAGCCACTACTTAAATGCTGCAGACCGTCGTAAACAGATCCGTGCACAATTGTTGTGCAGAAGTTGCCATGGCTGGGTCAAACCAGTCAGAATATCATCTGTCCCCGCTCGCGCACTCAGATATTTTCTGACGCGTATCCGTTTCTGACGGCAGGATCACCCTCGCCCTGGACTGCACCCAGCGATGCTCCTTAGCCGGTTTCGCGAGCAGCTCCAATCGTCGGAATGGGCGGAGCGGGAGCGCGTGCCGCGAACTGCCGGGCTCGCGATACTGCAGGCGATCGCGGTGCGTGTTGATTCGAAGGTCGCGCCGGATGCGTCCGATATTGATATGGCGCGCGCGGTGGTCGATACCCTACCGCATAGCGCGACGTCGCGTGCGCTCGTCGAGCTGCTGCGCGTGATCGACGCGGATCCACCGAGCCCTGCTGGGCCGGCGCTTATGGCGTACGGAAAGGCACTGCAGGATGACGGTGCGTATGAGCTCGCTGCCGACGTCTATCAGCTCGCCGCCGAGCTGGGGCGGCGCGAGCAAGCGCTCAAGCTCGCGCCGGCCGCACTCGTTCGCGTCGGCTCGTGCCTCCGATCGCTCGGACGTCATAAGGAAGCGATAAAAGCATACCGCGCGGCGGCCGCGGTCGCGCAGGAGATAGGCGATCGGGTCGAGGAGTTGATGGCTCACACCGGTCTCGCCAAAGTCGCCATCGCCCAGGACAGGTATCCCGCCGCGCGCAAGGAGTTGAGCCACGTGATCGGAGTCGCGCGAGAAGAGGATCTCCGATACCCGCTGGCGCTGGCGCTACACGACCGCGGGACTCTTGGCAACCGCGAAGGCAATCTCGAGAGTGCGTTGCTCGACCTGAGCGAGGCGCTCTCGGTTCAGCGAGACAGTGCTGAGCAGATCAGAGTCCTGTCCGACATCGCGTACACGCTGCGCGAGCTTGGGCTGCCTGAGATCGCTGGTGACGTGCTCGCGTGCGTACGCGAAGAGACGACGGACGCGGACCTGCGATGTTCTGCGACGATCAACCTGCTCGAAGTCGCGGCCGACCAGCGGCGATGGGATGTGTTCGACCAGTGGCGAGCCGACCTCGAAGCCATGACCCTCCGGCCGTATCGCCACTGCGAGTTCCTCGTGACGCTCGCCGACTGTCTCGCGGCCAAGGGAGATGAGATCGAATCACGCGAGACGTATCACGCGCTCCGCGACATGGCTCGGCGCTACGAGCTGCAGGAATTCGATCGGCTGGCCCGGCGTGCACTCGACGGTGAGGATGTGGGGCGGCCGACACCGCAGGCGTTACCGCTGCCGCTACGATGTCGACCGGCCCTGGATGTCATCCGCGAGCGCGTTCCCGCGCGAGGTTAGTGCAAGCAGTCCGTGCTCGACCCTGCCTGCGAGCCGCTGCAGTCGTGCGATGGTGAAGTCGGAGTCACGCAAGCACCCAGTGCAAGCAGCGCAAGAAGAGCCAGCGGGGCGAGTCGGCGCATAGAAGCCTCGGAGGGTGTGAAAGGGGTATCACACACCCTACCGCAACCGCCCATCTGCGGGTGCGACCATCTCGCACCACCGTATGCCCGATCGTGATCGACCAGGCAACATCCGCGACCCGCGTGACTACGATGTTACCGGTTTGCAATCAGTACCGAGCGAAATCGCCCGGTGAGAACCGCGGCGCCCCAAAGACGTTCGGCACTTAGCGCTATGGTAGATTCGGGTCCCTCGCTAAAATACCGGCCCCTGTAGATAGGTCGAGCAGCGGCACAAACCCCGCCTGAGCGAAGTGCCGATCGCCGGTCGCTGCGGCGGCCACGTGCAAATCGGCCATCACCACGAACGAAATGCAGTCGGTGAGCCCCCAGGCCTTGTCAGGCCGACCATCGTAGAGCGCCAGCGCGCGAGCCAGGAGCTCGGTGGTCTGGGGTACCACCGTGATGTTCGGCGTGTCGTAGCACCCTCGAATGAACGCCGCGGCCGCCGAGCGATCCCTGTCGCTCAACGCATCGCCCACCTCGATCAAGACCGCTTCAGTAACGATGACCTCGGCCGCGGCCTCGATGCGCGGCGCCAGCGCGACCGCGCGCGCGTGGTAGGCGTCGTCGGCATTTAGGATCGCCTGGACGTAGAACGTGTCCAAGAACATACGGTCGGCCGACGGAGACGACCGGCCGGCGGTGCGGCGGGACGGGATCATGGGGGAGGACGTCGGTCAGCCGCCACGCTTCGTCGTGCCGTGAATGTAGTGATCGTGCTCGCTCGCCCAATCGCTGGGCGCCCGAACCGTACCAGCCTGCGACCGCAACACACTCCACGCGCTGCCGCCACCGGCATGGATTGGCGTCGCGCGTACGGCGAATGGCAGGCCGCCGTGCCGAACGACCTGCGAATAGAACAACGTGATCGCGGCGCTCGCCGAGAGCCCGACCTCGGCGAATGTGGCCTCGGCCCGCTTCTTGAGCGCCGGGTCGACACGCGCGCGGATCGTCCCTGTCTTCCGCACGGCCGTGCGCGACGGCGACGAGCGCTTTCTAGCCGAACGGGTGGGCTTGGACATGAATGCTCCTGGATGCGGGCCGATTGCATATATAATGTACCCGCATTGGGGGTACATTGGCAATACAAACTGCTCTACAGCAGCACCTTCCACCGTGCCGTGATCTGCTTCGCGACCGACGCGAACAGATCCTTGATCGCCGGACCCGCCAGATCCTGAATCTCCTTCGTCGCCTCCTCGCCCGCGGCACCGGCGATCTTCTCGGCCGCCTTTGCCAGGGCGCCGCGAAGCACGCCCCTCCAGCTGCCATCAGGCACGCCGGCTTGGATCAGAGCCTTGCGGACCATCTCGCGGCGGTCGGGCGGCAACAGAGTGCTGACGAGGTCCGCGAATGCGTCGCGGGGGACCTTGACGATCTCGCGGTTGAATGACGAATCCGTGATCGCGCCCAAGGACTTGAGGCGCGCTGCGATATCCGCGGACAAAAGTGGATCCTCGACGCCGAACGAGATCATCGCGCCGTCCTTGACGAAACGCGCCGTCGAGAGACAGTCCACGATCCGCGTCACCAGCGAGGCCTCGGTCTGGGACGTGTCGCGCAACTCCATCTGCATCGTGAGAGAGCGGACGCGAGATGGCGTCACGCGCAAGCGGCGGGCGATGTCGTATTGGGTGTCGGAAGGGCGCACATAACCCACCTCGTGGAGGAGCGAGAAGACCAGGAGGTCGAGCTCGGACTTCGTCAGCGAGCCGAAGGCTGGCGTCAGGTAGCGGTCGAGAAAACCGCGCGCGAAGCGCGCATGCTGTGCGTCCGTAAGCGCTTGAGTCCCATCGTCTTTGGCCATGGGCAAATAATAGAGAAAAATCCGGCTGCTGTTGCGTTAGAACGACAGGGACTCGGCTTGCCGCTCGAGTGAGCGGTCCTACATTGGCATTGCCACCTGGACCCGGCAGGAACTCCCACCGTGCGTTACCGCAACATACTGCTCGCCTTCGCGCTAGCTGCGCCCGCGGCCGCGCAAACCACCCAAGTAGCCGCGTCACGACTCGTCGTCACGCCGCTCGCCCTGCGGGTTGACGTCGGCGCGACCGGGTCGATCTACACGACCGCGTACGACGAGAAAGGCTCCACCATCGAAGGGGACAAATACAGCGCGAAATACACCGTCGCGGACTCGAGTATCGCCACAGTAGATGGCCATGGACTCGTCACCGGCCTCAAGCCGGTGAAACCCAACTCACCGTCCAGGTCAACGACCTGCTGCGCGACGTCATCGTCACCGTCGCACCCGTCGGCGTCGTCGCCGTCGCCCCGACACCCGTGCAGGCCGTGCGGCATCCGCGGCTGCTCCAGATCGCGCCGACGCCGATCCTCCTGCTGCCATCGGAGCGCACACGGCCAGCCGTCACCGCACTCTATGACGATGGCTCGACCGAAGTGCTCGCGAGTGCCAACTGGTCCGTGTTCGGCACCACCGCCATGTTCGACTCCGTCGCCGGCGACGTCGTCGGACTCACACCCGGCGACGCCGTACTCGGCGTCCGCTCGGCCGACGGGACATCCGCCTCGGCGCCCATCGAAGTCGTGCCCGTCGCCATCGAAATCACCCGCGACTCCGTGCTGCTCGAAGAAGGGACCGAGGATACCGTCATCGTCGACGTGCCGACGCAAGGACACCGGCGGCTCGTACGTGGCCTCAACTGGCGCACCGGAAATCGCGACATCGTCCGCGTGCTCAACCCCGTGCTCGGCATCGTTCGCGCGCAAGGCGCGGGGCTGGCCGAGGTCATCGCCGATGGCTACGGCATGTCGAAGCATCTGCCCGTGCGCGTGTACAAGCACGTCGAACGCGTGCGCGCTGAGCCCGATGCGGCAACTCCCATCAAAGTCGCCGCCGGCGCGTTCATCAAAGTCACGGCAGAACCGGTTGCGGCTGACTCATCGCCTGTGGTTGGGCTGGCTGCGACGTGGAGCGTCACCGATACCAACATCGCGAGCTACGACGCCAAGATCGGGCGCATCGTCGGACGGAAAGCCGGACACACGAAGCTCGAGTTCAAGTATCCCACGCTCCCCGCGACCGTATGGACCATCGATGTCGTCGATGGCACGTTCGCGATGGACAAACACGACCCGAAAATCGCGTTGGCCCTCGGTGGCACCTGGAGCAACACGACGTCGTATCACGACGCGCAGCAGGCATCACTGGGACGGCCCATTACAAACCGCTGGACCTCGTCGAACGACGCGGTGCTGACCGTCGACACCAGCGGCACGTTCGCGCCCCATCGCATTGGGCACACGACCGTCACCGCCATGGGACCCGGCGGCGTCCGCGACTCCATGCTCGTCTACGTCACCGGCGAAGTCCTCGCCACGAAACAACTCGGCGAGAAACGATCCGAGCTCGTGACGTTCGCGCTCGAGAACCCGAAACCCTTCGTACTCGCCGATACGAATCAGGTTACCCGCGATGGCGCGTGGTCACCCGATCACCTGCGCATCGCGTACGTCTCGGACGGCGGAACGCGCGCGGAGAAATGGACGCTCTACGTCGCCGACGCCGACGGTGGACACGCACACGCGCTCACCGCACTCGGCGATGGGTTCGAACATCCGACCTGGTCGCCCGACGGCAACACCATAGCGGTCAGCATGGGGCGCATCGGCCGCAAAATGCAGCTCGTCTCCCTCAATCCCGACTCGAGCGCCGCCCAGCTCCCGAAACCGCTCGGACGCGATCGGCTGTCGCTCCGATGGGCGACCTACGACTCCGGCGGGTCATCCGTCATCGCACTCGGCGAACACGGCGACGACAAGCACGTCGTGCGCGTGCACTCACTCGACGAAGTCGGCATCACCAATGGGTCCGAAGGTCAGGAGCATCCCGTCGTCCTCAAGGACGGGTCGTTGCTGTACCTCTCAGACTCCGCGGGGAAAGGCTCTGGGTGGCGGCTCATGCGCGTCGCGCCCGGCGGTGGGGCGGCTAGCGTCGTGCTCGGCAGCGACGCTTTACCTGGGCTCGTGGATTACGCGGTCTCCAGAGACGGGCAGCGACTCGTGCTCGTCACCGTCACGACCGAGACCGTGAAGGGACAGAAGCGGAAGCACGTTGCGCTTTACACTGTGACGAAACCCGGCGCCGCGCCGGTGCCGCTCAAGCCCAACGACGCCGACGAGTTCAGCGAACCGGCCCTGTAGGCGTCGCGAGGTTCCCGGCCTTCACCGTCAGGCCGAACCCGTGGAACTCCACGCGGAGCTCACGGCCCACGCGCGGTGGCGGTGGGCCGAATGTGACGATCCGCTGCAATGACGACTCGAGCGGACTCTCGTAGGCTGCGTCGGGCGACGGCGAGATACTCTTCACGTGAACGACACGGCCCGTCTCGTCCATAATCAGCGAGAACTCGGCGTGCTCGGGCCCCTTCGGCTGAGCACCCTCGAGCGCCTGGATCCACTCTTCGCGAATCACTCGCTTGACGTGGACGAGATACTGGAGCGGGCGGCCGAGATAGTCTGACGGGACGGCCGACTCTGGAGGCGTCGCCGCTGACGTCGGCGTCGGAGTCTTGGCCGCGGGCTGTGGCACCGTTGGTTGCGGCACCTTCGGCTTGGGCTGCACCGGCGGCGACTGCGCGGGTTTCGTGTTGGTGGCCGGTGTTGTGGGCGCGGACGGGACCGGCGTCGGTGGTGGCGAGACCGTGGACGCCACCGAGGCGACGACGGTCGCGGCAGCCGGCGACGACGGGGCGGGCGCCCGTGGGTGCGAGCGACTCACGACCGCCACGGCCCCCGCGGCAACGCCCGCGATAGCGGCCACGGCGATCCCGGCCCGCGTGAACACCGCGCGGCGCGACGTGGCGCGGCCGCGAACGAGCAGCGCGTCCAACGCATCGCGCATCTCGCTCGCCGTCTGGAACCGCCCCTCGGCGGCGCGCGACATCGCCTTCGTGATGATCGCGTCGAGCGCGCGTGGGGCGTCCTCGCGGAACCGCGGCTGGGAACGCATCGTGCGCTCGGTCGTGATCGGCGCATCGTACGCGGCGCGACCCGTCACCATCTCGTAGAGCACACAGCCCAACGCGTAGATGTCGGAGCGAGCGTCGACGTTCCTACCGGCGAGTTGCTCGGGGCTCATGTAGCGCGGCGTGCCCACCACAAACCCCGTGCGCGTCACGCCGTGCTGACCCGGACCCGCCGTCTCCATCGCCTTCGCGATCCCGAAATCCACGACTTTCACGCGATCCTGCTGCGTGAGCATGATATTGTCGGGCTTCAAGTCGCGGTGCACGATCCCGAGATCGTGCGCGGCTTGCAACGCGTCGGCGACATCGCGCGCGATCTGGATCGAGCGCGTGACGTCGAGTCGCTGGTTCTCCGAACGACCCAGGATAGCGCCGAGCGTCTCGCCGTCGACGTACTCCAGCACGAGAAACACGAGACCGTCCGGCGTCTCCTCGAAATCGTAGACGACGGCGACGCTCGGATGCACGATCCGGCTCGCGTTCCGCGCCTCCCCGTCGAATCGCCGGATCGAGCTGGGATCGCCGACGAGGTTCGGGGCCAACACCTTGAGCGCGCATCGCCGGCCGATCCGGACGTGTTCGGCCAAGTACACGCGGCCCATCCCGCCTTGGCCAAGCAGCTTCTCGACGCGGAACTTGCCGCCGACCACGCGGCCGATCAGATCTTCCTGCAGCGGGATCGCGCGGAGCTCGGCCCCATCGACCGGGCAGAATCGCGCGCCGGCCTCGAACCGAGAGCCGCAACGCGGGCACATGAGCGACAGCACGCCGGGCTCGCCGGACGAGGGCGACGTCGTCACGAGCGAGCGATCACGCTCGGGCAGCGGCCCGATCTCCCCGCTGTGCGGCGACGACGGGCGCTTGGGCGCGCTCGGAGTCGTCGGTGCTGCCTCGCCCGCCGGTGCAGACGTCGCGGCGACAGGCGTAGACGTTGGCGTGTTGTGGCGCTGCAGGCGAACGATCGGCACCGCGCGCGTTGGCCCCGTCGACCCGCCAATCCGCTCCAGCGTCAGCGCCACGATCTCGCCTGTGCGGGCCGCCCGCGCGAACACCGCGATGCTGCCCGACGCGGTCGGCAGTTGGCCCAGTGGCGCGCTGTCAGCGCCCAGGGCCGAAGCGACGGCCGAGCGGAGGCTCAGGTCCGAGACCTGGCCGCGCTTGATCGCGGTCGCCAGCGCCGTGTTCTGGTGGCACACCGGACACGCGGCCGCCCAGGTCTCGAGACGGTTCCCGCAATGCCGGCAATAGAGATCGCGCGCCGGCACGCTCTCGTCGAGCACCTCGTGCAACGACAACTCGTATGCGTCCGGCTCGGCGCCGCGCTCGACCACAAGCAGCACCAGCTCGCGCTCCGGCGTGCGGCGCGTCGCGATATAGGCCGTCCTCCGCCCATCCGTCGACGCACTCAACTCACCCGCGAGCTCGTACTCGGCCCCCACGAGCCGCGCGACAGCGGCCCACAGCGCGTCAGCGCTCCGGTTGGTATCGGAGATCGAGCCGTTCACGGCCTCCAATTTGAGGTGACGGATGCGTATCGGCCAGGCGTCGCATGTTTCCCACTGTAATCGCGCGCATAGCAACGAGTTGGCCTGGTTGTGATTACATTCTTCCCATGCGAAAACTCGCCCTGACAATCGTGCTCGCCGCGGCACTCCCCGCCTACGCTCAGGCTCCCACGATCGACCAGTCCCTGGAGATGAAGAGCGCGAGTACGCCGCGCATCTCGCCCGATGGAAAATGGGTCACGTACGAAGTCTCCCACACGAACTGGGAGGCGAATGCGTTCGAGCGCGAGCTGTGGCTGGCGGACGCCGCCGGCACACAGCACGTGCAGCTCACCAGTGGCAAAGGGTCGAGCTTCGACGCGAAATGGTCGCCCGATGGGAAATCCATCGCGTTCCTCTCCACGCGGCCCGTCGCGCTGCCCGGTGGGAAGCTCGAGGACTCGACGCAGATCTACGTCATCGCGACGAACGGCGGAGAAGCGCGAGAGCTGACGCGCGTCGAGACCGGCGTCTCCGAGCTCGAGTGGTCGCCCGATGGGCGCAGCATCGCGTTCGTGAGTCGCGACGCGAAATCGAAGGCGCGCAAAGATCGCGATAGCACCTACGGCGACATCCAAGTCATCGGCGGCGACTACTCGATGAGCCACCTGTGGCTCGTCGACGCGGCCGGGGGCGAGCCGCGGCGGCTGACCGAAGGCGACCAGTTCACGGTCGGCTCATACGCGTGGTCGCCCGACGGCTCCCGCATCGCGTTCTCCGCCCAGCGCGATCCCGACCTTGGCTCGTCGGGCACCGCTGCCATCTACGTGGTCACCGTCGCCGATAAGAGCATCAAGAAGATCGTCGAGGCCGGCGGCCCGAATACAAATCCCGTGTGGTCGCCGGACGGGAACGAGATCGCGTTCTCGACCGCGAATGGGAGTCCGTACTACTACTACACGAACACCGTCATCGCGGTCGTGAGCGCGAACGGTGGGACGCCGAAGGCGATCACGACGTCGTTCGACGAGAATGCGTCGCCGTTCGCTTGGGACAAGGACGGCATCTACTTCTCGCCGCTCGAGCGCACCTACCAGGTGCTCTCTCGCGTCGATCCCACGTCTGGCACCGTCGAGACACTCTCCGATCCCAAGCACATCGCCGGGCAGTTCTCGCTCGCGCGGCACGCGAGCACCGTCGCGTTCGTCGCGGCTGGGGATAATGCGTATCCGGAGATCGGCGTCTCCGACATCAAGCCGTTCGCGCCGAAAGCGATTACGGCCATGGGAGATCAGCTCTCGGCGTTCAAGTCGGCACGCCGGCAGCTCGTGCAGTGGAAGTCGACCGACGGTGCGGCCGTTGAAGGCGTGCTCATCACGCCAGCGGGGTTCGACTCCACCAAGAAATATCCGCTGCTCGTCGTCATCCACGGCGGGCCGACTGGGGTCGATCGGACTACGCTCGGCGCGGATCGATACTATCCCGTCGAGCTCTTCGCCGCGAAAGGGGCCGTCATCTTGCGGCCGAACTACCGCGGCTCGGCGGGATACGGCGAGAAGTTCCGCGCGCTCAATGTGCGCAACTTGGGCGTCGGAGACTATGCCGACGTCATCTCCGGCGTCGACTATCTCATCGCTCGAGGGTTCGTCGATCGAAGCCGGGTGGCATCCATGGGGTGGAGTGAAGGCGGGTACATCTCGGCGTTCATCACCACGTTCAGTGATCGGTTCCGGGCGGTCTCCGTCGGGGCGGGCATCTCTGACTGGATGACCTACTATGTGAATACCGACATCCATCCCTTTACGCGACAGTATCTCCACGCGACGCCGTGGGATGATCCGGAGATCTACAAGAAGACCTCGCCCATCTCGTACATCAAGACCGCGAAGACTCCCACGCTGATACAGCATGGGGGGAGCGATAAGCGCGTGCCGATCCCGAATGGGTTCGAGCTCTATCAGGCACTGCGCGATAAGGGCGTACCGGTGCGCATGGTCGTGTATCCCGGGTTCGGGCACCCAATAGACAAACCCAAGCAGCAGCGGTCGGTCATGCAAGAGAACCTGGACTGGTTCGGGCACTACATCTGGGGCGACCAACAGATCGGAGCGACGAGCGCAGGCCAAGGATCGCGCTGACGCTCGACTCGTTGTAGATCGCTCAGTGCTTAACGATACGGTTCATAAGCCAGCGATGACAGCGCGGCGAAGACTCGGTATACTCTTCGCCCGCTGACTAGTCGTGGTACGCTTGTCTTGGCTACTGCGTTGCGGTAATCCCAGTGTACGCCCAGCACGCGAGGTGCCGGGGTGGCGGAACTGGTAGACGCAGCTGCTTCGCAAGCTGCTGGCTCGAAAGAGCCGTGCGGGTTCGAATCCCGTCCCCGGCACGCTAGTTCGCACGGCGCGGAATCGCACGTTGATTACGCCGCAGAAGCGACTAAATTGTTAGTTGCTTGCGAGGCAGCTGCGTCACCCCGGGGGGAGGATTCCCCGGGGTTTCGTTTTTCGTGTCAACGGGGCAGCAGTACTCTCCAGAGACACAACCCGACCACGAGCAGCACGCCCAGCATGACTACGAGCCCGCCGAGTGTGACGGGCGCATCGCTGCGGCCCTGGCCTGGGGCGATGGCGCCCGCTGGGGCGTCCTCGCACGTCAGAATCGCGAGCGTCACGTCGTCGCCACTGCCGCGCTCGGCCGCGGCGTTGAGGGAGCTCGGAAGAACCTGAGAGACCCAGGAGATCCCGCGCTCGCGCACCTGCGAGAGAATCTGAGGGCCGACGACGCGCTCGAAAGCCTCGCCGGAGGCGAACGAGTTGGCGTAGCCGTCGGTCGCGAAGAGAAGAAGGGAGATCGTGTTCGGGGAGAGGGACGCCACGCGGATGTCGTCGACTGCGTCTGGGAGACAGAGCGACGTCGTGAGGTTCGCCACGTGGCGCGCGTCGCGCGGGAAAGGACGGAACTGCGATCCCGCCGCGTCGACCGCGAGGATATCGCCGTCGCCGATCTGCAGCAGCACGAGTCGCTCCTCGGTCGCCAACCCCGCGAGCAGCGTCGAGCCATAAGCCAGCGCGCGATCGAAGATCTGGTCGCGCGCGCCCGCTCCACTCAAACGGACCTCCTCGGCCGACGTGAACGGGTTCGCCTCGGCGTCCGCAATACAGCACGCGCGCCAGCGCGAGACGACCTCCCGGCGAATCCACTGTTCGCGCTCGGTGTCCAGCGCCCCGCCCGCGCGCAACGCGCCATCGAGATCGCGCAACACCCGCTCGGCCACCTCGACCGCGAACCGCGACCCCGTCGCGCTCCGAAAATGCGTGGCGCTCCCATGACCGTCGGCCACGGCGACGATCACCGACTGACCGTCGCCGTGTGGGTTCCACAGCCGGATCGCATCCTGATTCGGGAGCTTCGCCCGCCGATGCGAGCTGCCCTCGGCGCTCCTGCCCACCGCCCTCCATACGTTCGGCACGAGATCGAAATTACTCCCCCGTCATACGTTTTTCTTTGCGGAGTTACTTGACGGTCGCCACGAGAGACCACACACTCTCCCGACCGATGAATGCCCGAGACCCGCTGGTCGCACTGGCGACTGCCGCCACCCTGATTGCCGTCACGGCATTCGGGCTGGCCGCGACGTCGCGCGGACGGCCAGCGCCGCCGGCACGGCTCGTCGTGCTGCCGTTCGAGAACGCGGGCGATTCGGACGATGCGTACTTCGCCGAGGGGATTACCGACGGCCTCCATTCGGCGCTGGCCACCGTGCCCGGCGTCGAGGTCATCGCGCCAGGCACCGCCGCGCGCTATCGGCACACGTCGGAGACGCCCGAAGCGATCGGGCACACGCTCCACGTGCGCTACATCCTCCGCGGCACCGTCACGCGAGCACATGGGCGCGTCGAGATCAACCCCGAGCTGTACGACGTGGCCAGCGCCGGCGAAGCCTGGTCCGCGCCATACAACGCGCCGCTGGCCGACGTGTTCAAAGTGCAGTCGTCGATCGCGACCCGGGTCACCGGCGCGATCGGCCTCCGGACAACCACGAACGAAACGCGGCCGACCGCGAACGTGAGCGCGTACGACGCATTCCTTCGGGGGCAGTACACGCGCGCCGTGGCACTCGACCCGTCGTTCGCTCTCGCGTGGGCGCGGCTCAGTAACGCCGCCACGATCCGCTGGGAGCGCGTCGACCCGGACTCCGCCATCGCCCGCACCGCGCACAATGCCGCCACGCGCGCCCTCGCGCTCGCGCCTACCCTCGGCGCCGCACACGGGGCAATGGCGCGATATGACGCGGTCATCCTGCGCGACAACGCGGCCGCGCAGCGCGAGTACGAGACCGCCCTGCGGTACGCGCCGAATGACGCCGACCTCCTCGTCTCGGCCGCGATGACCGATCGCGCCGTCGGACGATGGGACATCGCGCTCGATCGGCTCGCGCAGGCCGAGCTCGTGGATCCGTTCGGGAGCGCGGCACCGCGGATGCGCGGGACGACGCTGCTGCGGCTCAGGCGCTATCCCGAGGCGAGAGAAGAGCTGGATGCCGCCGTCAAACTCGCGCCCGGAAGCGCGGATGCGATCGTCGATCGCGCGCTCGTCGAGATCTGCGCCGGAAATCGGGATGCGGCGAGAGCGGTGATGCACGCTGGAGCACACGACGTCGACTCGGCGGCGCTCTATGCGTACGCGGCCGGCGTGTTCGGCACGCTGCGCGTGCTCGACACCACGACGTGGCGGTTCGTCTCGACGCTTACGCCGAAAGCCTTCGGCGGCAGTCGCGCGGCATGGGGGTTGGGTATCGCTCAGAGCCTGGCGTTGCTCGGCGACGTCAGTGGCGCCCGGGCATATGCGGACAGCGCGCGAGCGACACTCGAGTCAGCCCTGCGGTCTGCTCCCGAGTCGCCGGCCCTTCACGCCGACTTGGGCCTCGCGTTCGCTTACATGGGACGCGGGGCTGAGGCCATCCGGGAAGGCGAGATCGCGGTGCGCCTCGCGCCGCCCCCTGAGAATACCTGGCTCGGGCCCGCGTACCAGCAGATCCTGTGGCGGATCTACGCCCAAGTCGGCGCATGCGACAAAGCGGGCGACCTGGCAGAATCCCTGCTCAAGTCGCCCGCCCTGTTGTCGCGTGGGTGGATGAAGATCGCTTACTGAGGCGGACCGCCGCCGCCCATCCGCGAGCGCATGTCGGCGAGGTTCTTGTCGAACGTGGTCTGTTGATCGGACGTCAGCACCGACCGAAAATCCGTGGTCTCCTTCTGCATCAAATCGCGACGCGCGCCGCGATCTTGACCGGCGGACTGCATCTGTGGGCGATACGCGGTGCGGATCGAGTCGACCTGCTTCTGCTGCGCGTCGGTCAGCGTGATCCCGTTGAACAGTGCGGCCATCATCCGGCCGCCGCCGCCACCGCGGCCACCACCGCCGCCGTCCTGTTGGGCGTGAGCGATCACCGGGGAGACAGCGGCGATCGCGAGTGCTACGGCAAGGCGCATTATGCGCATGAGACTGGTAACTCCATGTGAGATAGGGTCCTACAATTTTATACAGCCCCCCCGTACATGGCGTTGGCTAACCAAGCTCAGCGCCGTGCCAGCGCGCGAACTTGGTCAGCGACCGGCGCAGAGTCGCGCGAAGCGCTTTCGTCATCCGCACGCCTCGCTCCAAGTGCGGGCCGCGCACGCGAAGCACGTTCCGCTCGCGATCGAGTTGCGGGTCGATCCGGCCAATGATGCGGTCTCCCAACAAAATCGGCATCGCGTAGTACCCGTAGCGGCGACGCGAGGCCGGCGTGTAGACCTCCCAGCGGTACTCGAAATCGAACAGGTCCTCGAGTCGCCGGCGGCTCCACATCAAGTTGTCGAGCGGCGGCAGAAATCGCGCCGTGGACGCACTCGGCTTGCGGCGGGTCTTCTCCAGCGCCTCGACATCGGAGGCGAGCATCCAGTACGGGCGCGGGACATCCTCGATCGACAATCGCACGAGCGCGTCATTCTGGAGCGCGTTCTTGCGCAACGCGGCCGGCGCCGGACGCCACCACCCGAAATGCGGGTCGCCGCGGTCGAACACGCGCATGCCCCGACAGTATTTCGCGAAGAGCAACCGGTCCGCGTCCTCTGACGGCATCCGCCGCGCCACATCGTACAACGCGGGCGGCACGGCGTGCTCCGGTACATCGAAGAACCGCGTGCTCCCCTCGCGGCGCACGACCATGACCTCGCCCGAGTAGAGGAGGAGACCGAGCGCGTGCGAGGTCGCCTTGGTCTTGGGGCCCTTCGTGTCCCACCACCCACGCACGCGGTGCTCGGACTCGAAGGCGCGCGCGGGTTGCGCTCCCCGGTCTCTCAATGTCGCGAGGATCTCATTCGGAACCGCGCCGAGTGGAGCCAAGTAGCGCGCCACGCGCTCGGTGTATCGGCGGCGGACGCCGGCGAAGATCGGGTAGTCCTCGATCGGCATCACGCACGCCGCGTGCGCGAAATACTCGAAGACTTTGCCTTCGGCGAGGAGTGCGTCGAGCGACGACGGGCGATACGACGGGATGCGAGCCGAGAGAACCAAATGCTGGTTGCGCTCGACCGCGGCGACCGGATCGATCTGCACGCACTCCAAGCGACGGATCTCACCCAGCACGTCCGTCCGGCCATGGGGACCAAGGCCCTGTGTCTCCAGCAGAAACCGAACGACCTGCGAGCGCGTGGCTTTCATGACGCAGAATTTACTGGCGGACTCAACTGTAGAGCCGTACGTTTAGCGCGTGAAACGTATCGCGCTCCTCGGCGTCGCTGTCCTCGTCGCCAGCGCGGCCGCGTGCGATCGCTCGCCGACCGCACCCGCGTATGGCTCCCGCGGCTCGCACCTGCAATTCGGACGCGCGATCAACGGTCTCTTAAGCGGGCCCGACACCGCGCGGTTCTACCTCGATGCGACCGCCGGCGATCTGATCGCCGCGTACGCCGCGTCGCCCGACAGCACGGTTGTGGTCTTGTTCACCGATAGCGGCAACGGCCTCGGAGATGCGTTCCCCACGAACCGCGGGACCACACCCGGGACCACCGCCGCGTTCACGTACCTCGTGCCGCACACCGGTGCACTCGCGATCACCATGTTTCGTCCGGAGCACGAGCCGGGGCAGGTCGAGTTCGCGCTCCAAATGGACACCGTGTACATCGGCCCCGAGCATCTCAAGCCCGCGATCACCCTCGGACAGGTCATCTCCGGCGAGTCGATCGACTCGATCGGCGACATCGACGTGTTCACGTTCAACGGCACCGCGGGCAAGCAGATCTACGGCTACCTCGCGGCCAAGGGGACGACGGCGGGCAGCGTCACGATGCAGATCTACGCCACGAACCCGGACTCGATCCTCGAGAGCGTCACGAGCCCGAGCGGCGACTCGATCCTCGAGCTCCACACGACCAACGGCTTCACGTTGGGCAGCACCGGGACCTATCACGTCCGCATGCAAGTGACCGACGGCTCCTCGTACGTCGGACCCTATCAGTTCGAGATCTACCCCGTCGACAGCGCGCCCGAGTCGATCTCGGCCACCGTCACACCCGGCGACACCGTCCAGGGCGAGTCCATCGACCACGTCGGCGACGTCGACGTGTTCACCGTCAACGGGAAAGCCGGCACATCATACAACCTGTTCGCGCAGACCCTCGGCACCTCGCAACGCAACCTCGAGAAGTTCGACGCGCTGGACGCGAACGGAAACATCATCGCGTCCATCCAAGCCTCGCCCGGACCCAACCTGACCGACGGCGCCGGGAGCGGTGTGTTCACCGCGCCGGCGAACGGACAGTTCTCGCTCCGGGTCCAGAACCTCGCCGGGTCGCGGGGACCGTACCGGTTCTTCGTCTATCCCATCAATACCGCTCCAGAAATCGCGCCGGCGACGTTCACCTTGGGTGACAGCATCACGACCGAGACGATCGGCCTCCCCGGCGATGTCGACGTGTTCACGATGAACGTGACCAAGCCCTCGTACGCCAGCGTCTGCGCCGTATCCGGAAGCCCCAGCGTGGCGGTCGCCGGCGTCAGCACGATCTCTCAGGGCACGTGCACCGTGGGGTTCCAGGTGCAACCGGGGAGCTATCAGGTCACCGTCGCCGATCCGCCCAGGAGCTCGTTCCGCGGACCATACCACCTGTGGAGCTGGGCGTTCTTCGCCGGCCCCGAGCACGTCTCACCGGTGATCACCCTCGGCGACACCGTCAAGGGCGAGTCCATCGATGCACCGGGCGACTTCGATGTCTTCACGTTGACCGTTGGTCCGCACACGCTCGTCAACGTCGGGATGTCTGGTCCGTCCAGCGTGCAGCCGACCTGGAGGCTCTTCAAGAACAGCGGCGACATGGCCCTGTCCATCGGCGGCGTAGGACAGAGCAGTCGCGTCTCCCTCGACTCGGCGTTCACGTACCACGTAGATGTGCAAGGGAACGCGCCCGGCCCGTACTCCTTCGTCATCACGCCATGGCCGACCGCCCCCGAGCACCACGCCGCGACCGTGGCGCTCGGCTCCTCGATCACCGATGAGCAGGTCGATTTTCCGAACGATGTCGATCAATTCACGCTCACGGCGCCACCCGGCACGATCGGCATCTTCGGGATCAACAACCTCACGCCACCGACGATCGACGTCCAGATACTCTCGCCGGACTCGTCGACGGTTCTCGCGGAATTGGAGAACGGTCCGGTTGTCGCCCCGACGTATTCCCAGCGGTTCACCGTACCATCGACCGGCACCGTGTTGATGCGCGTGCTCGGCGGAGGCCAGACCGGCCCGTACTCGATCGGCACCGCGATCATCAACCCGTTGCCGGAGCACGTGCCCTCGACGACGGCGATCGGCGACACGGTGACCGGCGAGTCGATCGACTATATCGGGGACCTGGATCAGTTCACGTTCAGCGGCACGGCCGGACAGAACATCAACGTGTACCTCCAGACCCCCGGCGGAAACACGGACATCATTCTGCAGGTGCTCGGGCCGGACGGGACGGTCTTGGGGCAAGTCCAGAGCTTCTACGCCGCACCACTCGCCAACCAGTCGACCGGCACGATGACGCTGCCGACGACGGGCACGTACACCATCTCTGTGTCCGGCAGCGGGCTAGTCTGCTGTGGGAACGGGACGTACGCGACAGGGCCCTACGTGTTCGCGATCCTGCCGTCGTCCTGACGCTCAGTACATCCTGATCACACGGCCTTTGCGCTCGACGTGGAGCGCGAGGGCCGCGGCGAGGACCGTCATCACGTCGTCCACCGACTTGCCGGTGACCGACATTGTGACCCGCGTCGTGTTGAGCGACGAGTCCGCGAGGCGAATGTCGACATCGTACCAGCGGTCGAGATCGGCGATGATCTCGTCGAGCGGCGCGAGCTGGTACTGCAGGCGGCCCTCGCTCCAACCCAGGTAGCGCGTGACGTCGACGCCGTGCTCGAGTTGGATCTGGCCGGTGGAGTCGAGTTGGCCGAGATCGCCAGGGGAGAGTTTGACGGGCGGGATGTCGGGAAGCTTCGTGTTCGACGGGTGCGGGCGACTCTTGTCGATACCGAGAGACACGGCGCCTGTGGCGACGACAATCTGGAGCCTCTTGCCGGCGTACGCGCGCACGCCGAACTCGGTGCCGAGGTCCTGAGCGACGAGATCGGCGACGTGGACGGCGAACGGCTTGTTGGCGTCGTGCACGACATCGAAGAGCGCTTCGCCTGTCAGAAACACGTCACGACGTGACTCACCGTAGTGTGAGGACACGCGGAGCCGCGTGTCCGCCGCCATCGCGATCGATGTGCCGTCGGCGAGCTCGATCTTGCTGCGCTCGCCTTTGTGTGTTTCGTAGATCTTGTCATCATCGGTCGGCCGCTGCGCGAGGCGTGACTGACGTTCTTGGAACGTCCGCCAGGCGATCGGCGCGACCATCACGAGCACCGCGGCGGCCGCGAGCAGCGACAGCGCGGCGACCACGCGTGGACGTTTCCGGGGCGGGGTCTCGACGCTCAAGCGCGGCACACGGGCGCGACGGGCGCGCGACGCGCGTGCACGAGCGACCGGAGTCTTCGCCCACGCGGCATCAACATCGAATTGTGGTGTCTGGGCGCTCGTATCAGGCTGGCGCCGGCTGCCCCTCAGCGCCTCGAGCTCGCTCGCATGCGTGGGATCGGACGCCGCCCACCGAAGAACGAGCTCGGTCTCAGCGGGGCTCGCCTCACCCGCCAGATATTTCGCGATCAGAGACCAGTCTATGTCGTTGGGAATCTCCATTCACTATCCGGGGTGATGATCACAGTCGGGCAACCCTCGAATCGTAACCCGGACCGGCCACCCCGTGCGAACCCTACAGGATGAGCGAAGGCGCAACTAGTCCGCGTGCTGTGGGAGTGCGGCTCGCAAAGAATGCGTCGCACGCCGTAACTGAACCTCGACATTCTTGACCGACGTCTGGAGTACTTCCGCGATCTCGGCGTAGCTCATCTGCGTCGTCGACCGCAGGACGAACACCGACCGGCGCTTCGGCGGAAGCTCACCCACCGCGGCTTTGAGCGCCGACACCTGCTCGTCGAGGACGATCTGATCGTCCGCGGCCCGCTCGGTCGCCAGCGCCGGCGCGCCATTCTGCAACGCCTGCGCGAGCCAGGTCGCCTCGACCTTGTTGCGCGCGACCAGATTCAACGCGCGATACCGGACCGCGCCATACAGGTAGGACTTGATGCTCACGCGTACCGCGATCTCTTCCCGACGAAGCCAGAGCGCACCGAGAACCTCCTGCACGACTTCCTCGGACGCTTCGGGCGAGCGCACGTAGCGGTACGCGAACTGACAGAGCTGCTGGTAGTACTCGCGGAAGAGCGCCTCATAGGCGTCTTCGTCACCCTCGCGGAGCGCCGCCATCATGTCGAGCGAGTCGACCCTCCCCGCCCACTCGTTGCGCTCCTCGTACGTCGCGGCCCGCCATGGTGTCGGCGGGGCGAACGACGCGTCATCATGTGTCTGAGCTTGTGGTGGCGGAGACTCCGGCGCGGATGGTTCGGGCTTCGGCGTAACCGGAGCAGCCGGCACCCACCACTCGCCGGTCCAATTCAGGGCTGGCTGGACGCTCGTCATCATGGCCCCCGCAAGGCGACTCGGCCGGCTTCATGGCGGACGCCACGAGCGGACCGGGGACATCATAGGCGAACGTTGCAACGCCGCAAGTACGAAGATGCATAGAAACGTCTGAGCGGCGTTCGTTGCCCCCAAATAAAGGTGAGCAAACGTCCGCCGCCCATGTCACGTTGAATACTGTTACCGCTGTTTACATCTGTGTCACAGTCACTGCACGTTTGCGGGACCCCACAATGAGTGCTCGAACTGCGTGAGCAGGTAGGCGAACCCGCCCAGCGACCAGATCTCCGATGGCGTCCGACCGGTATAGCGCTTCACCATGTGCCGGAGCGCCGACCCGGACTTGAACTGGAGCTCATTGGCGACCGAGTCCACCGTGCGGCCATGGCCGTCCATCTTCCACGCCGCATGCAGGAGCCGCATCCACCCGATCAGCCGCTCCATCGGCGGGAGGTTCGCCCGCTTGAGCTGATCGCCCAACGTCCGCCGGGGAACCCTCACTCCCTTCGACGCTTGCTCGACCGTGATCGGATGGACCGCCGCGTGCGCAAGAAAGTCGAAGAGGTTGACCAGCCCCCGCGGCGCATGCCGGTGCACCGTATCCAGGATTTTTACTTCGGCCGGGTGCTCCGGCACCGTCCGAATCGCGGCCAGCACCTCCGCCGCCAAGTCGTCGTACGCCCGGATCACCACCGCCGTCGCCCGAAGCTCGGGCACGTGCGCCAGCTCGTGGACATCCGAGGCCTCGAGCGACACGAAGATCACGATCGGCAGCGTCGGGAACCGCTCCCGAATCTGCGCGATCGTCTGGCCGGTCACCTCGCCATCGATGTCCCGGAGCTCGGTCACGACCGCCGACAACGGGCCGGCCTCCGCGAGCTGGATGAGCGAGTCCACACGGTCACAGAACGCGATCGACGCCCGAGATTTGAGGGAGCGCTCCAAATGCGCCCGCTCGGGTTTCCGTAGAAGGAGCGCGGCCACATGCGCTGGTCCCGTCGCGCGGCGTAGCCCCGAGACTGGCGAGGGATTCGCGCTCACTGCGGTCGCTCCGTTCCCCGCGGCCACCACGGCCGTGTTGTCCACCGGAGTAGTACTCACGGTGTTCGTGCCAGGTCCTTCGTTCGACAGTTGCAACTTGACGCTCCCGCTGGCGCGACCTGCCAGCGATGTCTGCTTTGTTCTGCCCAGGAATCCGGACGCGTAGTCATTGGGCCATGGCTGCGCACGCTGTCACCGAACGGTGTCGGGTCACCAGAATCCAATCCGCCGCGGTCGGACGCAATGCCGGTGACCACACACCCGTTTTGTAAGGGAGAGGTACGTATTAAGCGAACGAAGAGCAATCCTCCACCGTGCAAGATTTTTCTCATGATCCTTGGAGGGCGTTCTTGACGTAAGTCGTTTGCTCATCGCAAGCTGCCGCGCGCCGTTCGCCTCCCGTCTCCGCTCTCTCCCTCATAGACACCGACCCCTGACCAACCGCTACCCCCTGGGCACCCGCTCACCGATAATCAACCGTTGCGCAGACCACGCGTGTGTGCCGACATTGGCACCAACTCATGAGACCCGGACGACCGCCCGAGGTGTCACTTCGCCTCCCTGTCACGCCCGAATCTGTGCGGACAGTGTCGGTCCTCGTTGTCGAGGACCAGGAATCAATTCGTGAGCTCCTCGGCCGCCTCCTTCGCGGCGAGCACTTCGACGTGCGGTTCGCCGAGGACGGCGACGCGGCCCTCGACTCCGTGCGCCGCACACCGCCGGACCTCGTCTGCCTGAACATCGAGCTGCCGAAGAAGAACGGCATGGACGTGCTGCACGAGATGCGCCAGACGGGCATCGATATTCCCGTGATCATCCTCACGGGACACGACCAGGTGAAAGACCGCGTCCGCGGCCTCGAGGCCGGCGCCGACGACTACATCGCGAAGCCCTTCGCCTGGCCCGAGCTGCTCGCCCGCATCCGGGCACTCGTACGCCGCACCGTGACCGCGAGCGGCGCGCTCGTCATGCGCATCGACAACCTGGAGCTCGACGAGACGTCGCACACCGTCCACCGCGGCGGACGCGCGATCGAGCTCACGCGCATCGAGTTTCGGCTGCTGCGCTATCTCATGCGGAACGCGGGCCGCATCGTCACGATCAAGATGATCGCGGCCGCGGTGTGGGAGCAGACCTTCACGGACCACAGCCGCACGTACCAGAACTCGCTCGCCGCGCTCCGGCGCAAGATCGAAGGCGACGACCCGTCCGTCCCAGGCGGCCCGCGCCGTCTCCTGCATACGATTCCCGGGCGCGGGTACATCCTGGACCCGGACTACAAACCGTGACGGGTTGGTAGCGACCAGGCGCGACGAAGGGCATTGGGGGTATTTTGGGGGCATGAACCTCAAGAATGCTTTTGCGCTGGTGACAGGCGGCAGCTCGGGCATCGGCTACGAGACCGCGAGAGAGCTCGCGGCGGCCGGCGCGAAAGTCGCCATCTGCGGCCGGCGGGCCGATCGCCTCAAGCAGGCCGCCAGCGATCTCGGCGTGCTGGGCATCCCGTGCGACATCAGCGAGGAGGCGTCGGTCAAAAGCCTCGTCCGCCGGGTGATCGCCGAGCTGGGTGACTACAACGTGTTGATCAACAACGCGGCGTTCGGGTACTCGTCGCCGCTCCTCGACATCGACACCAACAAATTCACGCGACTCCTGGCCACGAATATCACGGGCACGATGTTCGTCACCCGGGAGTCGGCGAAGCACTTCGTCGACCGACAGTACGGGAACATCGTCAACGTCGGGTCGACCTCCGGGTCGCGTGGGTACATCGGCGGTTCCGCCTACGTGGCGTCCAAGTTCGCGCTCCGCGGCATGAACGAGTGCTGGCGCGCCGAGCTCAGAACGTCGAACGTGCGCGTGATGGAGGTGAATCCGAGCGAGGTGCTCACCGACTTTGCTCGCGCGGCTGGACGGTCGCAAACGGTGAGCGAGGACAAGCTCCGACCCCAGGACGTCGCGCACGCGATCCTCGGGATGCTCACGATGGACGACCGGGGGTTCACGACCGATCTGACCATCTGGGCCACCAACCCTCGGACATAGCGTGGCCCGCGTCGTACTCGCCACTCTTGGCTCGTACGGCGACCTGTTTCCGTATCTCACATTAGGCCGCGCGCTCGCCGCGCGCGGTCACACGCCGGTCATCGCGACCAGCCCCTCGCACGAGCCGATCGTCGCGTCGGCGGGGCTCGCGTTCCACGCGCTGGGGCCCGACATCATCGTGTCCGACCGCGCGCTCATGCAGTCGCTCATGGGGCAGGTACGAGGGAGCGAGCGGGTGATGAAGATGGTGCTGGGGATGACGCGGCAGACCTACGCGGAGCTGGATGCGACAGTCGCGAACGCGGATCTCCTCCTCACGCACCCGCTGACGTTCGCGGGACCGCTCATCGTGAAAAAGCGCCCATCGCTGCGCTGGGCCTCCTCTGTCCTCGCGCCTCTCTCGTTCTTCTCGGCGTACGATCCGCCACTCATGCCGGCCGTACCATGGGTCTCGGACATGCTCCGTCGCTTGGGGCCCGGTGTCGCGCGCACGCTGAACGGGGTCACGAAGTGGATTACCGCCGGGTGGCTCGGACCTCTGCACGATCTCGCGCGCGAGCAGGGGCTCACCCTCGACGCGCACCCGCTGTTCGAGGGTCAACACGCACCCGATCTCGTGCTCGGGCTCTACTCGTCGGTGATCGGTGCGCCCCAACCCGACTTTCCGCCGCAGGCGCTGATTACCGGGTTCTTGTTTCACGACGAGACGCCACCTGGACTCGAAGCGTCGGCCGAGCAAGCCCGCGCGTTCGCGGCCGAGGGCGAGCCGCCGATCGTCGTCACCCTCGGATCCTCGGCCGTGCTCATTGACGACAGCGTGTTCGCCGAGACGGTCGCAATGGGGAGACGGACCATCGCGCTCGTTGGGCCAGACCCGGGAGCCGTCGAGCGATATCGCGGCATGCCGCACGTGCTGGCGGTTCCGTATCTGCCGCATCACGTGGTCATGCCGCTCGCATCGGTGATCATCCACCAAGGCGGCGTTGGTACCACGGGGCAGGCGCTACGATCCGGCAAACCCGCGGTCATTGTGCCGTTCAGTCACGACCAGCCGGACAACGCCGCGCGCTGCGCGCGGATCGGCGTCGCCAAGGTCATCCCACGGGGGCGGTACAACCGGCGCACAGCGGGAGCGGCGATACGGGAGCTGCTCGGCGACCCCGCCTACGCGACTCGGGCAGCGGCAGTGGGCGCCAGCGTGCGAGCCGAGCGCGGTGCCAAGACCGCGTGCGACGCGATTGAAGGACTGCTCACGGACACCGCGCCCCGGTCCGCGTCGCGACGAACGGCGTAGCCCCTGTCGAGTCGGATCGCGTCACCTGGCCGCGGAGGACCGAGTCGCTATTCAGCCGGACGACGATTCTCTGCGTCATTCCGGTCGTATCCGTGAGCATGATCCGCATCGAGTCGGGGTCGACCAATGCCCAGTACTTGGACCGGAATCTTCCGCTGTCGGACGATGGGATGCGTAGGCTGGGCAAGTCGATCTGTCCCGGTAAGCCAGGGATATCGACGGCATAGCAACCGCTGGGATAGCGCACCCGCACGGAGCTCTTCGCGACACCCCCTGCGAGCCCTGACGCGGCCGCCGGCGCCTCTTTTCGCGCGGTGCCTGCGACCATTACCTGGCTCAGCGCCATCGGCGCCTGCTGCAACGCGAAGTCGCGGCGCACGGTATCTCCCGGCGACGCTTGCCGCGCGGCCTTGAGCGAGTCGACCGCCCGCTGGTAGCCGAGCCGCCTCACGTCGAGCTGCGCGGGTTGGGCGGCTGCCTGCGCGGCCGGAACCGCCATGGCGTATGCACCCGTGGAGTCGGTCACTGCCGAGACCCGCGGATGCGAGAGATACACTTGGGCCCCCGGCACCGGCTGACCAGTCCCGACGTCGACGACACGACCGGCAATCGTGACGGTGCTGTCGCCGGTGGTGTCCCCCTGCGGAACCACACGAGCCTCGTCGGCTGCTTGAGCCGCGGCTGCTGGCGCCGGTTGTGGCGCCGCAGGCGGCGCAGTTGCGCGCTTTTTCCGCACTCCCTGCAGCTTCTCGGCCACCGGGGGGGAAATTGGAGGCGCAGCCTGCACAGGGTGCGCGCTTGGCACGCTCGGCGTGCTCAGCGTGGCGACAACCCGATGTTCCGTGCCCATCTGCTTGAGAACAGCGAGGGAGCCAGCCACGACGAAGAGCACCCCAGCGGCTGCGCGGAGCGGCCATCCGGTCCACAGCCGATGCCGGCGTTCGGGCAACGCGCGAGTCGGTGCGACACCCCCCGGCACGTCGTCGAGCGCCGTCAGAATCCGCGACGCGGCCGCGACCAACCCGCGCGCCTCGGCCGCCGCGGCACTGCACACCGCGCACGACGCGATGTGCGCCTCGACGCGCGCGGACTCGTCGGGCGACAGCGCGCCATCGAGCCACGCGTGCAGCTTGCCCTCGTCGACGTGCCCCTTGTTATGCTCCATGCGTCCCTCCCGCCCCTCGCGCCGCTTGCGTGCCTGCCGCCTGCAGCGCCTCATAAGCCGACACCAGCCGCTTACGCGCCCTGGCGAGTGTCGTGCCGATCGACCCGAGCGACAGCCCGAGCGCTTCGGCGATCTCCTCGTAATTCAACCCTTCCTCTCGCATCAGCAAAGCCAACCGGTCCCGTTCGGCCAGCTGGTCGACCACCCGACGCGCCAGCGCCGCCTCCTGTGCCCGCTCGAGCGGCGACTCGGGCTCGACTTGCTCCATTTCTCGCGCCTCGGCTGCGAGCAACGTCAGACGGCGCCGCCGACGGATATCCCGCCGCGCCTCGTCGCGCACGAGGTTCGTCGCGACCGCGAACAGCCACGCCCGCTCGTTCGTGAGCGTGGTCTGCCGCAGCGCGCGGACGAACGTCTCCTGCGCGACTTCCTCGGCCCAGTCGCGATCGCCGAGCCGCCGCGTCAGATAGCGCACGAGCGGGTCGTGATACGCGCGGAACAGCCGGTCGGCGTCGTCCATGGCCCCAACGCTACCAGTCCGAGCGGACGGACGCGACATCGGCGTCCGACAGCTTCTCGACACCATCGCCAGCAACCTCGATCGCGACCGCGCGTCCGGCCACCCGCACGGCGTCGCCAACCACGAATGCGGACTTGAGCTCCGGCACCGCATCGAGCAGCGCGAAGTACGCCGTGGAGTAGGGCTTGATTCGCACGACGCGCATGCCATCGCGCCAGCGCGAGTCGACCCACACGGAGTCCTGGCGCCAGAACGTCCGGCCGCCCGACTGGGTGACTTTCTTCTCTACCACCTCCACCTGCGCCAACGACGTTGCCGCACGCGCGACTGACGCTTCCTTCGCGGCACGGAATGCCTGCATCGCCGGCGCCGGGGCTCCTGCCACCCCACCCGCAAGCCCTGTGAGGGCGACGTCGTGTTGTGGCTCTTGCACGAGATACGACGTGAGCTCGGTCGGGATCCCGAACCGCATGCCGAGCTGCCGGATCTCGTCGTCGACCTCAGGGTTCGCGCCGTGCTTGTGGCGATCGGCGCTCAAATAGCCAATGCGCTGGGTCGCCCAGAGGCGCGCGACGAACGGATTCGCGCGCTCCCGATCAGGGAACGTCACCGTCTCCGACCATTCGACCGGGCCCGACGCGGTGTGGCCGCGGAACGTGAGGTGCGTGCTGCCAGTGCCCGTGTAGCGCGCGAGCACGATCGCGTCCTGACCTTCGAAGAGATCGATCGCGCCTGAGGGGAGCTGGCTCTTGAGCTGCACGTTGTCGTCGGTGTGGACCACGAGATCCGTCGCCACGGGACCGCTCAGGCGGCCGGCGACGAGTGACACGGCGCGCTCGACTGACTCATCGGGGCGCACGAACTGCGCGGTGCCGCGGCCCTCGAGCGACAGTTGCTCCAACAGTGACGTGTTGACGTCGGCGCCCAGACCGAACGTAAAGAGGCGCGTGCGGCCGCGCTTCGCGACCATGCCCGCAACCAATTTGTCCGTGTTCCGCTCGCCTACCGTGGGTTCGCCATCGGTGATGAACAGGACGATCGGCAAGCGCTCGGCGTCGTCGCTCTGGTTATTCAACGCCTCGGCGAGCGCCGCCTCGATATTCGTCGAGCCCTCGGCTTCGAGTTGGCTGAAGTACTTCTCGGCCGCGGCGACGTTCTCCGGCGTTGCTTGGGCCCAGCCATCGCGGAACGTCCGAACATCGGTCGAGAAATCGATCAGCCGGAATCTGTCCTCCGGCCGGAGCGACTCCACGAGTTGGCGGCCGGCCGCTTTCGCCTGCTCGATCTTCTTGCCGTTCATCGAACCCGAGACATCGAGCACGAATGTCACGTCTCGCGGGGTCTTGGACGCACGCCCTTCGGGCGGCGTCAACGCAATCAACGCGAAGCCATCTTCGCTACTCGCGCGATAGGGCAGCACGGTGATCGACGCACCACCGGTCTGGCGAGCGACTGGCACCAACACCGTGATCGCGTGCTCGGGTCCCGTGACGGCAACCGTACCGTTCCCCGACGTGCCATCATGTACACGAGCGACGTTGTGCGTCGGCGAGTAGGGAGTCCCGTAGCCGTGGTGCAGCGGATACGTGAGCGTGAAATTCCACCGCTCGGCGTCCGAAGCGCTGTCGCTGCGGGCGTCGCTCCGGAGATAATCGAGACGCAGGGCATCGCCCTCGCGCTGGGCGACGCTCTGGAATTTGACGACGACGGTTTTCTCTTCGCCGGCGGCCAGCGGGAAGATGCGAGCGCGGAGTAACCCATAGCCCATCCATTCGACGAGGGCCGGATCGCGCTTGCGGCGAACTATGTCCTCGTAGACCCGACGGGCTTCGTCGGCGCCCAAGGTCTCGCCGGAGACCAGCTCACCGTTGATCGAGAGCTGAAGGTTCTCGAACGCCGCGCCCTGGGGCAGAGGGAAGAGATAGTCGGCTTCGCCGAGCGGCCCTCCCGTGTTGCGGAAGGTCTCTTTGACCTCCCACCGGACGACGCGATCCGCGAGCTCGGCGTGCACGTCGCTGGACGTGCGAACGACTTGTGGCCGGCTGAATGGCGGCCGCGGCAGGCACGCCGCCGGATCGCATCGTGGCGTCACCCAGCCTTGGGCGAGCGCGACGGACGGTAGACACGCAACGACGATGAAACGAAGAACAGCGGCGATTGGCCTAGCGGACTTCCCACGCATAACGTTCCCCCGAGCGACGGTTTCTTGCCTGGGAGACGCCAGGCGACCGGTCGGCTTGCACACCGGAGGACCAGGCCCATGCCAGAGCCCAAAAAGACGAGCCCAACCCCTAAGCCCCAGCGCCCCAACCAGCCGCAGCCGTCTGTTCCCCCGACCCCGGGGCGCGCGAAACGTGGATCGGATTTCCGCGATCAGGACCTGCACGAACCGCCCGTAGAGGATCCGGACGACGCGGTCCCGGAGTAAACTCCAACCGACTATGCGCCTCCCCTTCGCCCTCGCCCTCCTGGCGCTCGCCGGCTGCTCGGCCAGCAGCGCGACGCCTTCGCCCGAAGAACAAGAGAGCGTGCGGCTCCCGACCGGGGCGACGCTCGATCCCATTGTCGCGGGCCACGACCTTGGCCCTCTGCCGCTCGCCGCGATCTGGTCGCCGGATACGACGCGGCTCATCCTCTCGCTCGACGGGTGGCGGCAACAGGGCGTGCAGGTCGTCGACCGGCACACCGGCGAGGTGGTCCAGACGCTCGTCCAGCCGGCAGCCTTCCTGGGTCTCGCGTTCTCTCCGGACGGCTCGACGCTCTACGCGTCGGGCGGGAACGAGGACAAGATCTATGTCTACGCGTGGCGTGGAGACACCGCGACGCTCAGTGATAGCATCGTGCTGCAAGCGAAGCCCGATACGGCGAAGCTGCATGCGGCGGCGGTGAAGGCTGGCAAGCGGTGGGCGGACCCCGGTGGGAGCCGCTACCCGGCGGGGATCGGAGTCTCGCCGGACGGCAAGACGCTGTATGTGGCCGAGAACCTCGCCGACTCACTCGCGGTCGTGGACGTCGCTTCGCACCGCGTGCGGCATCGCTTCCCGACCGGCAAGTACCCGTACGGTGTCGTCGTCGCCAAGGACGGGCGGGTATTCGTCTCCGCATGGGGCGGTCACGCGGTCACTGTATTCCCACAGAATAAGACCATCGATGTCGCCCGCCACCCTTCGTCGATGCTACTCGACGGCGATCAGCTCTACGTCGTCTCGGCCAGCACTGACCGCATCGACGTGGTTGACACGAAGACGCTCACGGTGACGAAGCACATCGATGACCCCGCGCCTGGTGTCACCGAGGGGAGCACGCCGAACGCGGTCGCTGTTTCTGGCCAGCGGTTGTTCGTGGCCGAGGCGGACAACAATGCGGTCGCTGTGGTCGACCTGAAGACCGACTCCGTTGTCGGGAGGATTCCTGTCGACTGGTATCCGACGATCGTGAGCGCGCTGCCAGGTGACACCCTCTATGTGGTGAATGGAAAGGGGCACGGGACCGCGCCGAATCCTACGAGTGGGCCGGGGCCCAACCGTCCGTCGCCGCACGCGAAAAACGGCAACCCGTATGGCTATACGCTCGGGCAGCTCTCCGGGACGCTGAGCATATTCGCCGCGCCCGCGGCGCTCGCCGAATACTCCGCGCGAGTCGCCAAGGCCAATGGGTGGAGCGCGCAAGCAGCGGCGCCTACGTATCCGCCGATCGAGCATGTTCTCTACGTGATCAGAGAGAACAGGACCTACGACCAGGTATTCGGAGACTTAGCCGAGGCAGATGGCGATACGTCGATCGTGTTCTTCGGCAAGACCGTCACGCCGAACAACCACGCGCTGGCCGAGCGATACGGGATCTGGGATCGTTTCTTCGTGAACGCGGAGGTGAGCGCCGACGGCCACATCTGGTCGACGGGCGCCTACGCCCCGGATTACGTCGAAAAGACGGTCGAGTCGAACTACTCGGGCCGCGGCCGCACGTACGACTACGAGGGCGCCAACAAGAACGTCGTGCCGAAAGACGGCGACGACGTCTCGGCGCCCGCCGCGGGATATATCTGGGATCTCGTGGCCGCGAAGCACCTGGCCCTGCGTGATTATGGCGAGTATGTCGTCGAGAACGGGCGGACAGCCGAGGAAGGCCAGTGGCATGGGCCGGCGCAGGGCGATAAGCCGGCGCTGGCGAAGAACACGAACCCGGATTTCCCCGCGTTCGACCTGACGATCCAGGACCAGAAGCGCGCCGACATCTGGATCGCCGAGCTCCAGAAATATGTGCAGCAAGGGTCGATGCCCGCGTTCGAGATCATGCACCTGGGCGACGATCACACGGCGGGCGCGATGCCGGGGATGCACACACCACGCGCGATGGTGGCCGATAACGACTACGCGCTGGGTCGCATGGTGGAGGCGTTGTCCAAGACGCCCTTCTGGAAGACCTCGGTGATCTTCGTGCTCGAGGACGACGCGCAGGCGGGCGCGGATCACGTCGACTCGCACCGCTCGCCGGTCCTGGTGATCTCGCCGTACTCGCACGCCGGCGTACGGCACCGGTTCGCGAATACGACGGATGCGATCGCAACTATGGAAGGGCTGTTGCACCTGGGATCGATGTCGCAGTTCGACCACTATGGTCGGCCGATGATGGAGGCGTTTACGTCGGTCGCCGATACGACGCCCTACGTGGCGATTCAGCCGACGACGTCGCTCGATGAGATCAACCCGAGCAAGGGACCGTTGGCGTCCCTGTCCCGGCGCCTTCGGCTAGACAAAGAAGATCAGAACGACGAGGCCCTGTTCAACACGGTGCTGTGGCGCGCGGTCAAGGGGCCGAACGTCCCTGAGCCCCGGCCTCGCCGCGCGTCTATGTTAGATATGGCGTGGGCGAATCGGTGATTTTGTTCGATGGCGTCTGCAATCTGTGCAACGCCTCGGTGCAGTTTGTCATTCAACGGGACCCGCAGGCGCATTTTGCATTTGCGCCGCTCGGGAGCGACGCCGCGAACGAGCTGTTGCGGGGGCGGCGGGCGACGGTCACGAGTGACAGCATCATTCTGGTCGAGAAAGACGGTATCTATGACCAATCGACCGCTGCCTTGCGTATCGCGAGGCGATTGAGCGGTGCCTGGTCGCTGACGGCGGCGTTCCTCGTCGTGCCGAGGGTTTTGCGTGACGCCGTCTATCGGCTTATTGCACGGAACCGTTACCGGTGGTTCGGCCGGCGCGATGCGTGCATGATTCCTACGCCTGAGCTACGAGCGCGTTTCTTATGACACGTTCGGGTACTACCGCCACTTTCACCCTGGTGATACTCTAGGACATGACTCCCCCAGACAGCGACAACGAACTGAAGCAGGTGAACGAGCGCATCAAGGCGTTGCAACGCGCGGTGTACTATCTCGTCTGGAAGCGCACCGGGTTTGGCGAAGTGTGCGTGCACTGTAGCAGAGCGTATCCCGACCACGAAGAACATTGTAAGGGCGCGGAGGTCGAACAGCTGGTTCGATAGAAGCCGCGAATACTTATGTGAGAGGGTCCCCCCGCACGCGCGGGGGGGCCCTCTCTCACCTTTGAGGCGACAATGCCCGGCAGAAACCATCTCTTTGTCCCAGGTCCCACGAACGTCCCCGACCGCGTCCTCCGAACGATGCATCGGGCGATGGAGGATCATCGGTCTTCGGCGTTCCCTGCGCTGCCAAAAGGGATCTTCGAAGACCTCAAGAAGGTCTTTCGTACCGAGAGCGGACAAGCGTTCGTGTTTCCGGCCACCGGTACCGGGATGTGGGAGGCTGCGCTCGTCAATACGCGCTCGCCGGGCGATCGCCTGCTGGCGCCGCGCTACGGGCAGTTCAGTCATCTCTTCATCGACTGTGCGCAGAGACTCGGGCTCAAAGTCGACGTGATGCAGACGCCGTGGGGTGACGGAGCACCGGCCGAGCGCATCGAAGAAGCGCTCCGCGCGGACTCCGCGCACGAGATCAAAGGCGTGCTCGTCGTCCACAACGAAACCGCCACCGGTGTCACGAGTGACATCGCCGCGGTTCGTCGTGCGATCGATGCGGCCAAGCATCCGGCGCTGCTGTACGTCGACGGCGTGAGCTCGATCGGCAGCTTGCCATTCTTCATGGACGAGTGGGGAGTCGATGCGGCCATCACTGGGTCGCAAAAAGGGTTCATGCTCCCCGCTGGACTCGGCCTCGTGGCCATGAGTCAGAAAGCGTTGGCGCAACTGTCGACTGCCAAGTGTGCCCGTGTGTTTTTTGATTTTGCCGATCAGATCAAGGCCAATGCGACTGGCTACTTCCCGTACACGCCGAGCATTCCGCTGCTATACGGATTGCGGGAGTCGCTGGATATCCTGTTTGAAGAGGGGCTGGACAACGTCTATGCGCGGCATCACCGGCTGGCCGAGGGGATACGGCGTGCGGTCAGCGCGTGGGGACTGAAGCTCTGCGCCAGGGATCCGAAGTGGTACTCGGATACCGTGAGCGCGATCATGACGCCCGCTGGATACAACGCGGCTGACGTCATCGACGTGGCCTTCAAGAAGTACAACCTCGCGATTGGGGCGGGATTGAGTGAGGTCGCGGGGAAGCTCTTCCGGATCGGACACCTCGGTGATCTGAACGAGCTCATGCTGATGAGCGCGATCGCGGGCTCCGAGATGGCCATGCGCGACGTCGGTATCGATATCACCCCGGGATCGGGCGTGGCAGCAGCCGGAGAGTTTTGGCGGCATGGTGCGACGCCAGCAAAGGTGAAGGCTGCAGCATGAGGCGCCAGCGGAGCGAGTTGGCCGTGCCGGCCTCGCGGCCGGAGCTCTTCGCCAAGGCCCTCGCCTCCGAAGCTGATTACGTATTCCTCGATCTCGAGGACGCCGTGGCGCCGGCCGAGAAGGTCGGCGCGCGCGCGCTGGCCGTCGCGGGGCTCAAAGAGCACGACTGGCGTGGGCACGGGAAGACGGTGTCGCTCAGGATCAATGGCCTCGACACGCACTACATGTATCGCGACGTCGTCGAGGTTATTGAGGCAGCTGGAGACCGGCTCGACACGGTGTTGATCCCCAAAGTCGGGACGACTGGTGACGTGTACATGGTCGAGACCATGCTCACGCAGATCGAAGACGCTAAGGGGTTCGCGAAGCGTATTGGGATCGAGGTGCTGATCGAGACGGCGTTGGGGCTCGCCAATGTCGAGACCATCGCGCAATCAAGCCGCCGGCTCGAGGCCATGCATTTCGGCGTCGCTGATCTCGCCGCGAGCCTGAGAGCACGGACTGTCAGCATCGGCGGGCTCAATCCCGATTACCCCGGCGACCAGTGGCATTTCGGCCTCGCTCGCATGATCACTGCATGCCGTGCTTATGGGTTGCGGCCGATTGATGGACCATTCGGGGACTTCAAGGATCCCGATGGATTCGTCGCGGCTGCCCGGCGCGCGGCGGCGTTGGGCGCCGAGGGCAAGTGGGCGATACATCCGAGCCAGGTCGCGCTGGCCAATGATGTCTTCACGCCGACGCCGGCCGAGGTAGACCGGGCCAGGAGAATCTTGATCGCGGTCGAAGAGGCGCAACGGGACGGCAAAGGCGCCGCGCAGCTCGATGGCAAAATGATCGACGCCGCTTCGGCGCGGATGGCTCAGAATGTGGTCCAGATAGCAGGGAGCTGACATGGACATTCACGAGTACCAGGCGAAGGAGCTGCTGGCCAACTTCGGCGTGCCGATCCCGCGCGGCAACGTCGCGTATACGGCCGACCAGGCCGTGTACTGCGCGCGCGAGATCGGCGGCAATCGCTGGGTCATCAAGGCGCAGATCCATTCGGGCGGGCGCGGGCAAGCGGGTGGCGTGCGCATCTGCTCGACCGAGCACGAGGTCCATGCGGCGGCCGCCGACCTCTTGGGGCGCGTGCTCGTCACCAAGCAAACAGGGCCCAAGGGCAAGCTCGTTCAGCGACTCTACATCGAGGCCGCGGTCCCGATCGCGCGGGAGCTCTATGTCGGGTTTGTGCTCGACCGTCGGGCCGAGCGGGTGTGCGTACTGGCGACGGCCGAAGGCGGCATGGAGATCGAGGACATCGCGGCGCAGCGGCCGGATACGCTCGTGCGCGAGGTCATCGAGCCGGCGGTCGGCATGCAGGCGTTCCAAGCCCGCGAGCTGTGTTTCGGCCTCGGACTCGAAGCCGCGCAGGTGCCCGACGCGACCCGCGCGATCCTCGGCGCCTATCGGGCGTTCCGGGATCTCGACGCGACGATGGTGGAGATCAACCCGTTGGCCGTCACGCAGGACGGACATGTCTTGGCGCTCGACGCGAAAATGCAGTTTGACGACAATGCGCTGTTCCGCCGTCCGACGGTCCGCGAGCTCCGCGACTACACCGAAGAAGATCCCCGCGAGGCCGAGGCGTCGAAGTATGGCCTCAATTACGTGGGGCTCACCGGCGAAATCGGCTGCATTGTCAATGGTGCGGGGCTGGCCATGGCGACTATGGATATGATCAAGCTCGCCGGGGCCGAGCCAGCCAATTTTCTCGACGTGGGCGGGGGCGCCTCGCCAGAACGCGTCGCGGCCGCGTTCAGGCTCGTGCTGTCAGATCCGCACGTCAAAGTCGTGCTCGTGAACATCTTTGCCGGCATCAACCGGTGTGATTGGGTCGCGCAAGGTGTAGTGCAAGCGGCGAGAGAGCTGTCTCTCACCGTGCCCATTATCGCGCGGCTAGCCGGGACCAACGTCGACGAAGGGCGCCGGATCCTCAAGCAGAGCGGTCTCGCCATCACGAATGCCGACACGCTGGCTGATGCCGCGGCCAAAGCCGTCGATGCGCTGCATCGCGTCACACTTAATGGGGCATCACCTCGCGTTCATGAGCATACTCATTGATCAATCCACGCCGGTCATTTTTCAGGGGTTCACCGGCGACAAGGCGACGTTTCACGCGAAGGAGACGATAGGCTACGGCACACGTCTCGTTGGTGGCGTGACGCCGGGCAAAGGCGGGACGACGCACTTGGGTCTTCCTGTGTTCAACACCGTGAAGGCGGCCGTTGCGGCGACCGGTGCCACGGCCAGTGGCATCTTCGTGCCCGGCCCATTCACGGCCGACGCGATCATGGAAGCCGCGGACGCCGGACTCCGCTTGATCGTCGCGATCACCGATGGCATCCCGGCGCAAGACATGATGCGGGTCAAGCGCTATCTCCGGCGCTATCCGAAGGAGAAGCGCTCGACGCTGATCGGCCCGAACTGCGCCGGCATCATCAGCCCCGGCAAGGCGTTCATCGGCATCATGCCTCCCCACATCTATCGCGCCGGCCGCGTCGGCATCGTCTCGCGCTCCGGCACACTCGGCTACGAAGCCGCCTCGCAGATGGCGGCCGTGGGGATTGGCGTCTCGACGAGCGTCGGCATCGGCGGCGATCCGATCAACGGGTCGTCGTTTCTGGACATTCTGCAGCTGTTCGAGAACGACCCGGATACCGACGCCGTGCTCATGATCGGCGAGATCGGCGGGCCGCAGGAGGCCGAGGCGGCGCAGTGGGTCAAAGGCAACATGACGAAACCCGTCGTCGGCTATGTCGCGGGTCTCTCGGCGCCCACCGGCCGGCGCATGGGGCACGCGGGGGCCATCATCTCGGCGTTTGGCGATAGCGCGGCCGAGAAGGCCGAGATTATGCGGGCATCGGGACTGCAGGTGGCGCCGAGTCCGTCGGAACTTGGTACGACTATGGCAAGGGTACTCGCGTGAGCAAACCAATCGTGGTCATCACCCGGCGCGTGCCGGTCGCCGTCGAGAAACACGCCGGGGAGTTGTTCGATGTGCGGCTCAATCCATCGGACGCACCCATGAGCACCACGCAGTTGATCGAAGCCATGCAATGCGCTGATGGTCTCATGCCGACGGTGACCGACAAGATCACGGCTGATGTTCTCGCGACGCCGGGACGACGGGTCAGCATCGTCGCCAATTTCGGCGTCGGGTACAACAATATCGACGTTGCCGCGGCGCAAAAGAACCATGTCGTCGTGACGAACACGCCGGATGTGCTGACCGACGACACCGCCGATCTGGCCATCGCGCTGATGCTCATGGCCGCGCGGCGACTTGGCGAAGGTGAGCGCGAGGTGCGCGCGGGGGCGTGGACCGGGTGGCGGCCGACGCATCATCTCGGCACACGGGTCAGCGGCAAGACGCTCGGCATCCTGGGATTGGGGCGGATCGGCAGGGCGGTGGCGAAACGCGCGCATGACGGATTCAACATGCGGGTGCTCTACTTCGACCCGCCGGTCCCTATCGGAGAGGCCAAGGCACTCGGTGCAGAGCCGAGGGCCTCGATCGAGGATGTGCTCCGCGAGAGTGACTTCGTGTCGCTGCATGCGCCCGCGACGCCCGAGACGCGGCACATGATCAATGCCCAGACGCTCGCGCTCATGCCGCCGCACGCGATCTTGATCAATACCGCGCGCGGGGACGTCGTCGATGAGTTGGCGTTGGCCGAGGCGTTGAAGGCGAAGCGGATCGCCGGGGCGGGGCTCGACGTGTTCGAGAAGGAGCCGACCGTGACCCCCGCGCTGCTCGCACTCGATAACGTCGTGTTGCTGCCGCACCTCGGCAGCGCGACCACCGACACCCGTGTCGCCATGGGTGAGCGGGCGATCGATAATCTCGTGCAGTTCTTCGCCGGGAAGGCGCCGAGGGATCGCGTGGCCTGATTCGGGGTTTTGTAGGATAGAACCCGGATGCGAACACTCCTGCTGGTGCTGTGCATATCCCGGGCGGCCCTGGCCCAGGAGCCGTCCGACATCCCGCGCGCGGCGCTCGTCGCGCTCGTGCCATCGCCTGTGGGCGTGCACGAGACGCGACGATATGAGCGATATGTGATTCACGGTGGATCGACCGAGGCGCTCGCCGCGCAGATGCAGGCGCTTGGGCCGCACGATGCTGACGAAGTGGCGCCGGCGCTGACCAGATCTGACAGGAAGGCGTCGCTCGTATACCGGAGTGACGGGCGCTCATGTCGTATCAGTGACGTCACAGTCGCGCTCGACGTGACGATCATCCTCCCGGTATGGGACATCCCACGTGATGCTTCGGCCGCGTCGAGGGCCGAGTGGGAAAGGTTTCTCGGCGCGCTCGAGCGGCACGAGCTCGGTCACCGGGCGATTGCGCTCGCGGGAGCCGAGCAGCTCGCTCAGGCGTTGGAGCGAATTCATGGGCGGTCGTGTGATCAGCTGCATACGGCGGCAGAGTATGCGTCGCGCGATGAGGCGGCCGCGACGAGGGCAGCGCAGGTCGCTTATGATGACTCTACGAGTCATGGAATAAAGCAGGGAACGGCGCTCTCGAACGTCAGGTGAGTCGCGCGTATTTCATTGAGTGTTCGATAGTGGGACAATTTCGTCCCAAACTCGGCGCATCGGTGTGACCAAACCGGCGCATCGGTGCGACTAAACCGGCGCATCGGTGTGACCAACCGGCGCATCGGTGCGACTAAACCGGCACATCGGTGCGACTAAACCGGCGCATCCGTGCAACCTGGGGCTGTGCCACGCACAGACCCAGCTCGCACGGAGGGGAAATCCCGAAGGGATTTGCGCTCCGTGCAAACGAAATCGCCGCGATGAGCGTCTAACTAGAGTACTGAAACTCGAATTTCGAGCACCGCGTAAGAGGTGTTATGGTGGACTTCTCAGAAGTAGTGTTTACCGATCGCGAGTTGGACCTGATGAACGTGCTCTGGGAGCACGGCCCTTCCACAGCGGCCGAGGTGCAGATGCGCCTCTCCGACCGGCTCGCATATACGACTGTTCTCACGGTGCTCCGTGTGCTCGAAGCCAAGCGCCACGTGACGCACACCGTTGAAGGCAAGGCCCATCGGTTCGCCCCAACGGTGAGCCGCCGCGCGGCGGCGACATCGAGCATTCGCTATCTGAAGCAAAAACTGTTTCGCGGCTCGGCGGCGATGATGCTCACGCACGTCGTCGAAGACGAGCTCGATGACCCGGCGACGCTGCAGCGCATGCGTCGAGTCCTGAACGAGCGCCTCAAGGTCGCGTCGGTCGGGTAACTGGTTACCCGGGGCCCGAGCGGGCCATCTATAGTGCATGACCCGCTCGATTTTGTGCTGCCTCGTTGCGTGTGCCGCCGTGGCGCACGCCCAGTCTACGCATTTAAGTACGAACGCCGTCGTCCCCAAGGCCAAGTCCGCCGCCGACGCTGCCTACCTCGCGTCGATGGGCCAGATGCGGAGCGACCTCCGCAACCTGATCACGGCACAAGAGCTCTACGAAACGGGCAATAAGACGTTCGCCAACGACGTCGATCTGCTGCCCACGTTCCATCCCATGATGGGCGCACATGTCGATATCGTATCCTCCCAGTCGAACGGCTGGGCCGCGATCGAGACGATGCCCGCTGGCGCCGGTGTGGGGCGCTCGTGCGTGATCTGGGTCGGATCGATTGACAAGAGCGATCGTCCGTCGACCGAGTCAGAGCACAAGACGTTCCCGGAAGCCGAAGTCGCCTGCGACGGCGATGGCTTGAGCCAGCGCGCCGAGTGGGCCGCGGCCGCGCAGAGCTACATGGCGTTCGCGCTCCGGAAGCTCGCCAAGAGCGAGGAGAAGTACGCCGCCTTGAACGGCCACTACACCATGGACGCGTCGAAGCTCGAGCCGTTCACCTGGGACCCAGGCGTGTCGGTCGCGATCGTCTCCGCCACCGATGGGGGCTGGGCCGCGAAAGCGTCGTTCGTCCTCTTCCCCGGCAAAACCTGCGTCATGTGGCGCGGCGAGCTCGATGCCTCGGGCCTAGGCCGCACCGTTGACCGCGACCAGGTCGCCTGCGACGAAATGTAACAAGCTCGACCATAAGTGACGTTGCAGTAGGTAATTTGGGTGCCTCTCTCGGGAGGCACTCTTTGCTTTTTCGCGCATGCGGTCTGACGGCGGCACTACTGACGGCGATCGCGTGTGGCAGCAGCAAGGCGACCGGCCCGGTCCTCTCGCGGGTACCGATCACCTTCTCCCTGGGCAACTCGCAGACCGACACCATCCAGTCGGTCCTTGCCCAAGCCCTGATCGTGCGGGTGGGCTCGGGTCCGGCCGGGTCCGGCGCGCATCAAGTCGTCCGCTTCCAATCGGTGCTGGACAGCGGCACCTACCGAGTGCTGGTCGAGCCGCTCACGGGCGGGTCGCCCAGCCCGTTCTTCGCCGAAACGACCGATGCGTCCGGCCAAGCAACCGTCGTGATCGCATTCGGCAACGATGAGGGCCCCGGACAGCTCGTCGTCAACGTCCCCGCGCTCGGATACCTCGACACCGCCCGCTACACGGTCCTCCCCGGACACCCGTTCGCGATGCAGGCGATGCCGAACGACACCGACGCCTACCTCGGCGGAACGGTCGGCCTCCGAACCGCGGTCGTCGATCGCTTCGGCAACACGCGCACCGATCCCGTGACGTTCGTTGTCGTCGGCGGACCAGGGTCGATCAACGGCTCGACGCTCACCGTCAACGGCTACGGTCCGATCTCGGTCGCCGGGACTGCCGATGGACTCGTCGACACGACGATCGTGAACGGCGTCCCAAAGGGCACGATCGCCGCGGCCGGTGATATCAACTACATCTGGTCGTTCAACGTCGACGGATCGGACTTCACGCCGATCTCACCGGTCTCCGCCGGCACACTCAAGTGGGCGCCGAACGGATCGAGCCTCGTGTTCGACCAGACCGTGTTTGGCGGTGTCGGCGCGAGCGATATGCTGCAGACCATCGCCACCACCGGCGGCCAGGTCACGACGATCGTCAACTCCGGCGCCACGACGGTCGCCTACCCGCAGTACTCGCGGGATGGAATGTGGATCTACTACGACGAGGGCAGCTCCACGCAGCCGATGTGGCGCGTACACCCCGACGGCTCCGGCAACGCGACGGTGAATATGCTCTCGAGCGAGAGCCTGCAGTTCCCGAGTCCGTCCTTCGACGGGACCAAGGTCTCCTACATCCTGAGCGGCGGCGCCGGCGACCTGAAAGTCCTCACGCTGTCGTCGGGGGCCGCCGTCGACCTCGGCGTGAACGGGATCGCCGACGTGTGGTCCCCAACCAGAAATGTCATCGCCTACGTCACGCTCAATAACGCAATGGCGCTCATCAACAGCGATGGCTCAGGCCAGAGCATACTCGCGCCCGGACCGTATGGGCCACAGTTTGATTGGTCACCGGACGGGCAATGGATCATCGCCCGCAACACGGCGACTACTCGACTGGAGGTGATCAACGTGGCGACACAGCTCGTCATCCCGCTTGGCTATACGGGCACGGTCGGATCTCCCACATGGCATTGACCGGCCTGGCTGCGCGTGCTCGTCCGGTCTCCGGCGTCGTACTGCTTTTCGCCGTCGCCGCGTGCGGGAGCTCGACCGCTCCGCACACCTCGCCCCCGCACCCGAACGTCTACTTCCTCGCTGGGAATCAGCAGACCGATACGGTGCAGGCGGTCCCCGCGCAGGCGCTCGTGGTGGTGATCACGCATAACGGCAGTCTGGTGTCCAACGCCGTCGTGCAATTCCAAGCGGTCAGCGCCGACAGCACCAATCCGAATGCCGGGGATTGGGTCGACGTCGCGCCGCTCAGCTCCTTCCAGCCCACCTCGTTCGTCGCGGAGACGACCAATACGCAGGGCGAGGTGGACGTCGACCTCTACTTCGGCACCCGCGCGGGTACGGCGCCCCTCGTGGTCACGGTGCCAGCGCTCGGCTACGTCGACACCGCGAAATTCACCGTGACCGCCGGCGGCGCGGCCGCGTTGCGATCGGGGCCGGCCGACACCGCGGTCTACGTGAACGGCACCGTGAACCTCCACACGGCCGTCGTCGACCGCTTCGGCAACCCACGCACCGATCCCGTGTCATACGCGCTCCTCTCGGGACCGGCCCACCTGTCGGGATCGACGGTCACGGTCACCGCGATCGGACGCGTGGCGGTGGCCGGCACGGGCTACAAGACGACCGACACGTCGTACATCTCCGGCGTCCCCTCCGGCACAATGGCCGCCTCCCTCGACGCTGGCGGCATCGCGGTCTTCAACTTGGACGGGTCGAGCTACAAGACGATCTTCACAATGCCGGCGGGAACCGTGGTGTGGGCCCCCTCCGGCTCGAGCCTCGCGTTCGACGAGACAACGGGCGGCGGGACACGCGGCGGTGGTGCAGTGCTGTACGGCATCACGACCGGCGGATCGATCACGGCCATCGACAACTCGGGCGGGCCCATCGATGCGTGGCCGGCGTACTCGCACGATGGCACGTGGATCTACTACACGAAGGTCACCGACAATTTTGACATCTGGCGGGTCCACCCCGACGGGACGGCGGACTCCCTGCTGTCTGCTGCAGCGGGCTCTCCTCCATCGGAGTTTCCGAGCCCCTCGCCCGACGGGACATCGGTCGTGTACGTCGTCCCGTATTACGAGACGGTCGAGATACTCAACCTGTCGAACGGCGTCTCGACTCCACTTGGCAGCATCCTTGCCAATTCGACGGCATGGTCGCCGAACGAGAACGTCATCGCGTACAACGCGAACGGGATCATCAGCATTATCCATCCCGATGGCACGGGGCAGACGGCGCTGACCGGGGCAACCTACGAGTACCAGCTCGGCTGGTCCCCCGATGGAAACTGGATCGTCGCGCGGAACGTGAACACGAGGAAGATCGATCTCATCAGCGTCACGACCCCGAATCTGATTCTGCCACTGGGATATACTGGCGCGATGGATTCTCCGACGTGGCACTGAAACTGACTCTCGTCGCGTGCCTCGCGCTGGCCGCCTGCAAAGGCAGCACGGGGCCGGCCGGCTCGCGCATCCTGATCACGAGCGGCGGCGGACAGACCGGCCACGCGGATTCGACACTGTCGCTCGCGCTCACCGTATTCCTGACCGGCACACGACAACCAGCACATCGCGGCATTCTCTTCGCGCCGACCGCGGATACGACCTACGTGCACCATCCGCTCGCAGCCGGGAATTGTACCGTGCTCGTCGAGCGGACCGACGGCCAAGGTGGCAACCAGTGCTCGGCTGTCGACTCGACCGATGGGTCCGGACAGGCCTTCATCGTCTTGACGATGGGCCCCACACCCGGACCCGCGCACCTCGTGGTCACCCTGCTGCAGCCGTTGGAGTCGGATACGGTCTCATTCACGATCACGCCCTAGTGTCGCTCTCCACTCGACTATCGGCGATTGCCTTAGGCCTAGCAGTCATCGCGTGCAGCAGCAGCACCGCCCCGTCAGCCGCTGGCATTCATTTCGTCTCCGGTAGCAAGCAGACGGACACCATCCAGTCCGTCCTACCACAGCCACTCGTCATCCAGCTCACGGCCCCGACATCGGTTGCGTTTCAAACCGTGACGTTCACGGCGATCGACAGCGAAGCGCTGGTCGCCGCGACCGCCGTGTCGACGCCGGCGTCCAAGATCTCGCTAACGACCGACGCAAATGGGAGCGCGGGGATCACCGTGATCCTCGGCAAGCACGCGGGTCGTGCCGGCGTGATCGTAAACGCTCCGATGCTCAACTACACGCTCACCGCCAACTTCACCGTCAACCCCGGTGCGGCGGTGGCAGTGCAGGCGTTGCCATCGGATACGACCATCTACGTCGGCAAGTCCGTGCCGCTCCGTATCACGCTGGTCGACCGGTTCGGGAATGCGCGATCGGGCGGAACCTTCCAGGTCACAGACTCGGGACCGGCGACGATCTCCGGAACGACCGCAACCGGGACGGCGATCGGTAACGTGTCCCTGACCGTCGCCAGCGGCACGTATCAGGCGTTCTCGTTCATCTCGGTCGTGCCCGCCGGCCGGATCGCGGCGGCTATGCCCGACAGCGATATCGTGCTGATCAACCTCGACGGCTCCCAGTCTCAGATTTTGCACACGCCGCGGGGTGTCCTTTCGATGGCCTGGAATCCGTCGGGCACTCTCCTGGCGTTCACGGAGAGCCCGCCCAATTTCGCCCCTCCTCCTCAAAGCACCACCTGGCCACTCCGGACGATCACGCCAAGTGTGGTACGATCACCGCGGTCGATAGCGTGTTCGGGGTCGAGGAGATCGTCGCCTCGTTTTCGCCCGACGGTTCGTTGATCTACTTCAACCGCAACGGTCAGCTCTGGCAGGTGCATCCGGACGGTACCGGCAACAGCCAGTACCCGGACCCGGCGGCTTCGGGGCAGCCGTCGCCGGACGGCAAGTACGTGCTGTATTTCAGCGTGGCGAACCGGAACGTGTACGTGCTCAATACGAGCACCAACGTCATGACGAATCTGACGACGATCACGGGTCTCCAGGGACTGAACGGCGCGTGGTCCCCCACCGGTGACCTCATCGCCTTCGTCTCGTGGGACCATTCGGAGGAGGCAGTAGGCAGCGTGCACATCGTAGCCCCGGATGGGACCGGACTCCGCACTCTCGCGCAGGGGGCCTATTTCTACAGCGGGCCCGTGAGTTGGTCGCCAGACGGCAATTTCTTGATTGTCGGGTATCTCCAATCTGGAGCGGACATCATCGGCGTAACGACTCCGGTCGATCTGCCGCTCGCCTTTACATACACGCGCTCGCTCTATAACACCGCATGGCAACCGTGACATAAGAGGCGGGGCGCCCGCCGGACGGCGGGTGGCCGCCCCGATAGATTAGAGACCTATGGCCTCGACTATCGCCCCCCCAATCCCCGCCACGTCCTCGATCCAGCAGCTGGCGATCGACACCGTCCGCACGCTCGCCATGGACGCCGTCCAGAAGGCCGACAGCGGGCACCCAGGCACGCCGATGGCGCTGGCGCCGCTGGCGTATGTTCTCTGGACTCGACACATGAAGTACGACGCGTCCGCCCCGGATTGGCCGGACCGCGACCGGTTCGTGCTGTCGAACGGGCATGCGTCGATGCTGCAGTACGCGGTCCTGTACCTGACCGGCTACGGGCTCACGCTCGATGATCTGAAACAGTTTCGGCAGTGGGGCTCGAAGACCCCGGGCCACCCGGAGTACGGCGACACCGTCGGCGTCGAGACGACCACCGGGCCACTGGGCCAAGGCGTCGCCAATGCGGTCGGCATGGCCGTGGCCGAGGCACACTTGGCGGCCGAGTTCAATCGGCCGGGTCAGACGATCGTCGATCACCACACGTACTTCATCGCCGGTGACGGATGCCTCATGGAAGGCATCTCCCACGAGGCCGCGTCGTTCGCCGGGCATTTCAAGCTCGGCAAGCTCATCGGGTTCTACGACGACAATCACATCACCATCGATGGCAAGACGGAGCTCACGTACACGGACGATGCGGGCATGCGCTTCGAGGCGTACGGCTGGCACGTGCAGCACGTGGCCGACGTCAACGACCTCGATGCCGTGGACGCGGCGATCGTCAACGCCAAGGCGGTCACGGATAAGCCATCGCTGATCATCACCCGCACGCACATCGGGTACGGGTCGCCGAACAAAGTCGACTCCGAGAAAGCGCACGGTGAGGCGCTCGGCGCAAAAGAGATCGAGCTGACGAAGCAGAACCTCGGCTGGCCATCGCTCGAGCCATTCTTCGTTCCGCCGGAATCGCTCGACCACTGGCGCGCGGCTGGTCAACGCGGTCGGCCCGCGCGTCTCGCTTGGGAAAAGGCGCACGCCGCATATGTCGCGGCGCTGCCGGAGCTCGGGGCTGAGTACGATCGCCGGCTGACCGGGAAGCGGCGGCCAGGGTGGGACAAGAACTTTCCCACGTTTACCAAAGAGAACGGCAACGTCGCCACTCGGGCTTCTTCGGCCTTGGTGCTGAATGCATTCGACGCCCAGGTGCCGGAATTATTTGGCGGCGCGGCTGACCTCAACCCGTCCACGCTCACGTATCTGAAAGACAGTACCAATTTTGAGCCGGGCGGGTATGCGGGGCGCAATGTGCATTTCGGCATTCGCGAGCACGGGATGGGCGCGATGCTGAATGGGATGGCGCTCCATGGAAGCTTGCTGCCGTTTGGATCGACGTTCTTCATTTTCTCCGACTACATGCGCCCCGCGATCCGACTGGCGGCGATCATGCGCCAGCACGTGATCTGGGTCTTCACGCACGACTCGATCGGCTTGGGCGAAGACGGCCCGACGCACCAGCCGATCGAGCAGCTGTCGACGATGCGCGCGATCCCGAACGCGACGCTGATCCGGCCGGCGGATGCGAACGAAGTGGCCGAAGCGTGGCGCGTGGCGATCAATCACGAGGGCGGCCCGGTGTCGCTCGTGCTGACGCGGCAGAAGCTCCCGTTGTTGCAAGGGAGCGGGCCGGGCCTCGCGAAAGGCGCGTACGTGCTGGCCGAGGCCGAGGGTGGTGCGCCGCAGGTCGTGATCATGTCGTCGGGCTCGGAAGTGTCGCTCGCCGTCGAAGCGCGGACAGCGCTGGCCGGACGCGGCGTTCGCGCGCGGGTCGTGAGCATGCCGAGCCACGAGATCTTTGCGGCCCAGCCGGCGAGTTATCGGGATACCGTGCTCCCGCCGGGCATCCCGCGGGTTGCCGTGGAGGCCGGGCACCCCGTGTCGTGGTACCGTTGGGTCGGCGACAACGGCACGGTCGTGGGGCTCGAGCGGTTCGGCGCGTCGTCCCCGGGGCCGGTTGTATACAGGGAACTGGGCCTCACCTCGGCACGTGTCGTAGATGCCGCTTTAACACTGCTCGGGGTGTCATAATGCAGCAGCGGTTGCAGAATGAGGCGGGAGATTTTGCCGGGTGGCCGGGTCCGCGTTTTCTAACCTGTTATCACACAACAGGTTACGTAATCGATTAACGACGGAACACCGATTGCTTTAATTCGGGACAAGTCATTGGCCCGGAGAGGTCATCGTGTCGAGTCGCCGAGATGGATTTACGCTGATCGAGTTGCTAATCGTGGTGGTCATCATCGGCATCCTTGCCGCGATCGCCATACCGAAGTTCGCTACGTCGAAAGAGAAGGCGTACGTGGATTCGATGCGCGCGGATCTCCGCAACCTGGAGACGGCCGAAGAAGCGTACTTCTTCGACAACGCGACGTACGCGGACCCGAACTTCTTGATCGCGAACCTGTCGTACCACACGTCGGCCGGCAATACGTTCTCGGCCAAGACGGTCCTGAACTCAGGCTGGACGGCGTCGATGGTGAACTCCTTCGTCCCGGCGACGGCGAGCCCGCACACCTGCGCCGTCTGGATCGGCGCGGCTACCGCGCCGTTCCCGCAGGACTCGCTCGAAGGGGCACCCGGCTGTAGCTAACGCGCGTCGGCGACGACACTCGGCGTCTCGCGCACGAGCGAATCCAAGGATCGTATAGCGAGCGATTCGACACCAGTGTCGTTTTTCTCGTAATCCGACGTGAGGTCGCACGGTGCCACGTTCCGTACGCGCCCCGCGGTCGCGTACAGAACGAGCACAGAGTCGCGAACCTCGACCGTCCCACGGTGATATTCATACCGTGTCACGGCACACGCACCCTCACCCGCGCGCGTCACGCGACCGCTCTCGAACCCCCCTTCGGCGGTCAGCGTGATGTATTGCCCCGGCTTGCTGTCGGCGAACTCCAGCGTCTCTGGATCGTAGAAACCCGTGCTTCGTACGCCACCGCTCTCGAGACGCCACGAACCCACTAAGGCGGGTGCCGGCGCGACTGGCACTATTAACGCACTGGGGTGCGCGCATGCGGCGCTCGACAGCCCCAGACAAAGAAGAAGAACGTGTCTCATGGCACGGAAGATGAACCAAGGGCTCACCTGGTGACTCAGATCACAGCCACAACCCCGATCTGGTGGAATGGCCAGCGCACCCGCGTCCCGTGGTATGCGCCACTGGGCGACGATACCTACGCCGACGTATGCGTCGTGGGCTTAGGCATAGCCGGTGTCACCACGGCGTATCTCCTCGCGCGCGAAGGCAAGACGGTGGTCGCCATCGACGACGGTGGCGTCGCCGGCGGTGAGACGGGACGCACGACCGCGCACATCACGGCGGTGCTCGACGACCGGTACTACGCGCTCGAGCGCCTGCATGGACTCCACGCCGCGCGGCTCGCCGCCCAGAGCCAAGTCGCCGCGATCGATCGCATCGAGGACACCGTTCGCTCCGAGGACATCGCGTGCGAGTTCGAGCGCGTGCCCGGCTACCTGCTCGGCGACGCCGAAGTGCTCGACCGCGAGCTCGCCGCGTGTCATCGCGCCGGTCTCACGGACGTCGAACGGATCGGCGATACCCTGCACTTCCCGAGACAGGCGCAGTTCGATCCGGTGGCCTACGTCGAAGCGTTGGCGCGAGCGATCGTCCGGGACGGCGGCCGCATCTACGGCGGGACGCACGCGATCGAGATGTCCGGCGGGACGACGGGACGCGTGGTCACCGACAAAGGCCACGTGATCACCGCGGGCGCGGTCGTCATCGCCACCGGCTCGCCGGTCAACGACGTCGTCACGATGCACACGAAGCAGGCGGCGTATCGCACGTATGTCATCGCGATGCCGCTGACTGAGCCCATCGAGGTGGCACTCTACTGGGACACCGAGTCGCCGTATCACTACGCGCGCACGCTCGGCAACATGCTTATCGTCGGCGGCGGTGACCACAAGACGGGCCAAGCGGACAACGCCGCCGACCGCTATGCCGCGATCGAGCGCTGGGCTCGAACCCAATTCGCCGGACTGGGGCCGGTGCAGTATCGCTGGTCCGGCCAAATCCTCGAACCCGTCGACGGGCTGGCGTTCATCGGACCGAATCCTGGCGTCGTGCCGAACATCTACGTGGCGACCGGCGATTCGGGAAACGGGATGACGTATGGCACAATCGCCGGGATGCTGCTCACGGATCTCATCATGTGTCGCGAGAACCCGTGGGCGAAGCTCTATGACCCCGCGCGATTGAGTCTGCGATCAGGCGTCGAGTATGCCCGAGAGAATCTGAACGTTGCGGGCCAGTACGCGAGATGGATTACGCCAGGTCAGGTGGCTACGGTCGCGCACATCGGGAAAGGAGAGGGCGCGGTCATTCGGCGGGGCATTAGCAAGATCGCGGCGTTTCGGGATGAGAAGGGGAGGATGCATGAGTGCTCCGCCGTGTGCCCCCATCTTTTTTGCATCGTCGACTGGAACTCGACCGAAAAAACCTGGGACTGCCCGTGCCACGGATCCCGGTTCGACCCGTACGGGAAAGTGATCAACGGGCCAGCGGTGACAGATCTCGAGCCGCTATCGTAACCGTCACCTCGTGGGTCTTCCCGTCGTCCACGAGCGCGATCTCCGTCGGCTCTTCCGCATCGCCTTTTCGAACGACGATGTGATACGTGGACGAGCCGTAGCGATACGTCAGCTCGAAGCCTTCCCATGCGGCGGGGATGACCGGTTCCAAGCGTAACGTCGCGCCGCGTTTCTTGAAGCCGAGGATGCCCTCGAGGCCCACGCGATACGCCCAGGCGGCCGAGCCGGTGTACCACGTCCATCCACCGCGGCCCAGGTGCCCTTCGGCCGTGTACACATCGGCCGCGATCACATACGGCTCGACCTTGTACGTCTGGAGCGGATGCGTGAACGGGTTGAGCATCTCGTAGAGGTGATACGCCGTATCGCCGTCGCCGAGCAGGGCTCTGGCCAATACGCTCCACGTCGCCGCGTGCGTGTATTGGGCGCCGTTCTCGCGGACACCGGGGAGATAGCCCTTGATGTAGCCCGGATCGTGGTCCGTATGATCGAACGGCGGCGTGAGCAGCTCGATGAGGCGGGCGTCCTCGCGGACGAGATGCGTGTACGCCGACTCGGCCGCTTGCCTTTGACGGTCCGGTTCGCCCGCGCCTGATATCACGGACCAGCTCTGGGCGATGGCGTCGATCTGGCACTCGTCGTTCTGATGGCTGCCGAGCGGCGTGCCATCGTCGAAGTACGCGCGACGGTACCACTCGCCGTCCCACGACTCTTTCTCGATCGCCGCGGCGTACGCGTCGGCCTTGGCCCGCAGCTCGGTCGCCGCCGCCTTGTCACCCCGTGCGTCACAATGCACGGCGAATCGTCGACACGTGGCGATCAGGAACCACGCGAGCCACACGCTCACGCCTTGCCCACCGACACCGACCCGGTTCATGCCATCATTCCAGTCGCCGATGCCCATCAGTGGCAAGCCGTGCTGGCCAACCGTCGTGGCTTTGCGTAACGCACGGAGGCAGTGCTCGTACACGGAAGCCTTCTCGGACGAGATGTCGGGCCGGTCGTAGAGCTCCTGCTCGTTCGGCTCGAGCAGGCGCATCGTGAGAAACGGCACGACCTCGTCGAGCACACTCGTATCGCCCGTGACGACGAGATAGTGATCGACGACGAACGGCAGCCAGGCGAGATCGTCCGAGAATCGCGTGCGCACGCCGCGGCCGTTGTGCGCGTGCCACCAGTGCTGGACGTCGCCCTCGACGAACTGGCGGCCGGCGCTGCGCAGAATATGCTCGCGGGCCAGTTTCGGGTCGCAGTAGACGAACGCCATCGAGTCCTGCAGCTGATCGCGGAACCCGTAGGCGCCGCTCGACTGATAGAGCGCCGTCCGCGCGAAGAACCGGCAGGCGAGCGCTTGGTAGAGAAGCCAGCCATTGAGAATGGCGTCGCAGGCCGGGTCCGGCGTCTTCACCTGGATGGTCGTCAGCCGCTGGCGCCACGCCTCGACATGCTCCTCGATCGCCCCATCGCCCTCACGATACTTCTCGACCAAGGCACGACACTCGGCCTCACCATTGGCGCAACCCAGCAGCGCGACAACCTCGCGGGTCTCGCCCGGAAGGATGGACACGGAGCCCTCGAGGGCCGCGCACGGATCGAGCAGCGGCCCGCAGGACTCGGCCAACGATGCCCGCTCGAGGCCGGCGGGAGCCGCGAGCGTTCCGTTGCGCCCGATGAACTCGCGCCGGTCGCCGGTATAGCTCATGACCGGCAAGCTCAAGGCCGTGAACGCGACTTTCTTGGCGAAATCCTGGTCATACCCGTTCTGCGCGAACATCGCCTCGGTTTCGCGATCGAACGTCGTGCGCACCTGATGCTGCGTATGCTCGCGCATGACGCCGAGGCACCAGTCGGCGTAGTGCGCGATCGTCACGCGGCGAGGGGTGGCCGTGTCGTTGGTGATCGACAGCTTGGCGATCTTGACGACGTCGTGTTCGGGCATCCCGAGCACGAGATGCGTGGTGAGCCCGGCATGGCTGTGCCGGAACTCCGTGCGGCCGGGCGCGTGGTTGATGAGATAGGGCGTCTGGTGCCGGATGGGATCGGGCGTCGGCGTCCAGACTTCTCCAGTCTCGTCGTCGCGGATGTACAGGATATCCGTGGGCTCGTCGCTGACCGGATCGTTCATCCACGGCGTCAGGCGGAAGAAGAAACTATTCTCGGCCCAGACGTACCCACCGCCATTCTCCGAGATCAAGAACCCGCCGTTCTCGTTGGCGATCACGTTCGTCCACGGCGCGGGCGTCGTCGCGCCGTCGGCGAGCCGGATCTGATACGAGCCGTCGGCCGCGAGGCCACCGAGCCCGTTGTCGAACGCAACCGCCGGGGCGGCTCTCAACAGCGCGTCGCCGCGCGCGCCATCGCCCGACCGCGCCGCCGCGGCCGCGAGCACGCCGGCGCTCACGATGCCGCCGCCCGACTGCGTCGTCGGCTCGAACGCCGGCGGATACTCTGGCTCGGTCTCCGGGAGCTCCAGGATCTCAGCCAGTCGCAAGCCATCGCACGGCACGTGCACACGCGCGGTCGCGCGCAACACGGCGAGATCGTCCGGCGGAATCAGATCGCGGCGGCGCAGCATCACGCCACCGGGCTTGTCGATCAGCGCCGCCTCGGTCGATGCGAGCACCGTCGCCTGGAGCTCGTCCTGCAAATCCTGCTGATACGACGGCGGGTTCGTGTTGAGAATGACGAGGTCGACCATCATGCCCTTGCCACGCCAGTACTGGTGCGCCTGCAAAAGCTCCTTGACGGTCGCGACGCCGGCCGCCTGGTCGACCGTGGCCAACAGAATGGGCCAGTCTCCCGAGATGCCGTGCGCCCACAGGGCATCGATGCCGCGCTTGAGTTGCACCACCTCTTTCGCCGGCACACGGACCGCGCGATCGGAGAAGAAGAGATAGCCGGCCAGCTCTTGATAGAGCGCCGCGTCGGCTGGCGTGATCGACAGCTCGCGCAGCTCGACTTGCGCGTGCATCCACGACAGATCGAGCGCGCGCTGGGCGCTGTACGGGTCGTGATAGCGGTCGGCGAGCTCCAGCGCGCGGTCTCGCGTCGGCGCGACAAGGGTCGTGAACGCCACGCGCGCGGACTGGCCGGCACCAACGCGGATCAACACGCGCATCGCGAAAATGGGGTCGAGCACCGCACCGGTCGTGCCCGAGAGCGGGCCCGCTTCGGCCATCGCTTGCGGGCTCCGTACCGTACGGTTGCGGCCCGTGAACTGCGCGCGGTCCGTCTCGCACGAGATGCGACCGACGATCTCGGGACCGGTCGCGAGGACGTGCCCGCACCAGAGTGTGCGCTCATCGGCCGACCGCGGGCGCCGCGTGGCGAGGATCGCGCCGTGAGGTGCGACGAACTCGGTCTCGACGAATAAGTTCTGGAACGCCGGGTGGGTGCGATCGGCGTCCGGCGGACAGAGCGAGATCTCGCCGTACGTCGTGAGCTCAATGTCCTTGGCGGTCGTCCCGTTGTTCGTCACCGTGACCCGGCGCACCTCGGCCGCATCGTCGGGCACGACGGTCACTTCGAGACGCGTGTCGACGTCGCCATCGCGCCGCGAGAACGTCGCCCGATCGGACGCGAACGTCGACCGGTACCAGTCGGGCGCGGCGTCGTCGCCCATCGGCTGGTACGCCGCGGGCCAGACGCGGCCCGTCGACGTGTCGTGCAGGTAGCACCACTGGCCGTAGCGATCGAGCGTGCCGTCGTTGCGCCAGCGCGTGACCTGGACGTTGTCGAACCGGGAGTAGCCGCTGCCGGCGTTCGAGATCATCAGGGTGTACGGCGCATGGCCCAGCAGCGTGACGCGTGGTTCGGGCGTGTTCGGCGTGTCGAGCGTTCGGGCCGAGGGTTTCTCCGACCCACGCCGCCTGGGCTGCTCATCGCCCTCATCGGTCTGCGCTTCGCTCAGCACGAACCGTCTCGGAATCCGCTCGAATAGCACCAGCTCGGCCGACTTGACCAACGGGTCAGCGTGGAAGCGCTGGGGCCAGATATCCGAGTGAATCGCGTTGTTGAGCGACACCAAGCTCATGCCGATATGGTGCGCCATGTACGTGCTGACCAACGCGTGATTTGATCCCATGGCCGGACGCGTGTAGTCCACCGCATCCCTGAACCCGAACAGGCCGAGCGCGCCCTCTTTCTCCAGCGTCCCCAGGTTTTTCATCGCGGCATGCGGCTCGATCATGAGAGCCAGCAGGGTCGCGTAGGGAGCGACGACGAGGTCTTTGCTGAGGCCTCGCTTGAGGGCCAGGTCGGGGACGCCGAACGCGCGATACTGGTATGTCTGGTGACGGTCGCGAGCGTTGTAGGCGGATTCGGAGACGCCCCATGGGACGCTTCGCTCGGCGCCATACGCGATCTGGCGTCGAACCGCGCCGGTGTACGTCTGATCCAGGAGCGTGAACGGGAACGACTCCATGATGAGCGCCGGCATCAGATACTCGAACATGCTGCCGCTCCACGAGATCAGCGCCGTATCACCAGCCGCCGACGTGAGCCCGCGTCCGAGCTTGAACCAGTGCTCCGCCTGCACATCGCCCTTGGCGATCGCGACGTAACTCGCCAGTCGCGCCTCGGAGGCGAGCAGATCGTAGAGCGACGGATCGAGCGCGCCCGCGCTGACTTGGTACCCGATAGAGAAGAGCTTCCGGCGCGCGTCGTACAGGAACCGGAAGTCCATCTCCATCGCGTACTCGTGCGCGCGGGCCGCTAGCGCCTCGAGACGTTTCACCTGCTCGGTCGCGTGGGATGACGTCGCGGCCGCTTGGCGGAGTGATTTTGCGCCGTCACCAATGGCCGCTACGTCAGCGGCCCAGCGTTCGAGATGCTGCCGGCTCCACGTGATCCAATCGCGTCCCGGCACGAGATCGACATTCGCCAACTCTTCCGTGCGCTCGACGACGACCCGCTCGGCCGCCCGGAGGCGATCGGCGAGGGTTTGCAGGGTCTTGGCCGAGAGCGCGTCGGTGTTATTCGCGCCCGTCAGGGTCGGCAGCGACTGCAGCACGGCGCGTACGCGCTCGCCGGCTTCGAGCACGGCCTGCCATTGTTTCGGGCTGGAAACGTCGCCCGACGAGGCCAGCGACCGGAGGTTTTCAACCGCGAGCTCCAGTGCGGTCTGGAGTGCGTCCCAGATGCGCGAGTCGACGATTGGCTCGTCGATGATGTGGAGACACGCTTGCTTGATCGCGATGAGATCGCCGGCCAGGTTGCCGCTGTCGACCGTCGAGATATACGCGGGCTCCAGGATCTGGAGATCGCGGAGATCGTACCAGTTGTAGAAGTGGCCACGGAAGCGCGCCATGCGTTCGAGCGTCCGGAACACGAGCTCCAGCCGCTCGATCATCGCGCCGGACGACAAGAAGCCGAGGTCGTAGGCGCTGACGATGCCGAGCAACTGGAGCCCGATATTCGTCGGCGAGGTCCGCATCGCGACGACTGGCGACGGGTCCTCCTGGAAATTGTCCGGCGCCAGCCATTGGGTATCGACCGTCACGAATCGGTCGAAGAAGTGCCAATGGAGCAGTGCATACCGCAGGGCCGTCCAACTCTCGGCCCCCGTGAGTCGCCGCTCCCGGCGCACCGCGGGCGCGCTCAACGAGTCCGCGATGCTCGGGCTCACCGCCCACAGCATCACCAATGGCATGGTGACGGCGAGGTACCACCAGCGCACGGCTGATCCCATGTGGTACAGGCCAGTCGGCAAGCGCACCATGTGCGCGTGGCCGATGCCCGTCGTCAGCACGATCACGAGAATCGCGGCCGTGACCACCTCGGCCGGCGCCATCTTCCGCCATACCTCGCGCGGCTGCCGGCCCGCGGCCATGATCCGCTCGACCTGCGAGGCCGTTTGCCACTCGAGCATCTTCCGGTGGCTGACGAACATGCGCCACAGCGTACGAATGATCGCGTCGGCCGAGACGAAGGCTTGGTGCGGCAAGAACGTGAGCAGCAGCAGGTACTGCTGGACCGACGACTGGGCGTCGCGCAAGACCGCCTTGTAGTAGGCGCGCCAGGAGTCTCCCTGGGGCGGGGGGGCTACGACAGAGAGCCCGATCCCGAATACGAACGGCGTCGCGATCCCCGCGAGGACCAGCGCGGTCCACAGGAACGGTCCGCCCGGCAGCACTGTCCAGCCAGCGACCAGCAACCCGAGCTCGGCGATCTCGACGACGCTGCGTCTCAGGTTATCGAAAATTTTCCAGCGGGAAATCGCCGAGAGCTTGTGGCGTCCGAAGAGCCATGGCAGTAGCTGCCAGTCGCCACGTATCCATCGATGCTTGCGCCGGGTGTACGTCAGATACCGCGTTGGGTAGTCGTCGTAGAACTCGACGTCGGTGACCAACGCGGCCCGCGCGTAGGTGCCCTCGATGAGATCGTGCGAGAGCAGCGCGTTCTCGGGGAACTTGTCTTCGGTCGCTCGCTCGAACGCGTCGACATCATATATGCCCTTCCCCGTGAAGCTCCCCTCGGCGAAGAGATCCTGATAGACGTCGGAGACGGCTGTCGTGTACGGATCGACGCCCGGGCGACCAGAGGCGATTGCCGCGAAGAGCGAGCGATTCGCGCTTTCCAGCGAGATCCCGACGCGTGGCTGCAGGATCCCGTATCCCCGCACGACACGGCCGCTCACGGGATCGTACACGGCCCGATTGACCGGATGCGCCATGGCGCCGACGAGGAGCGCGGCCGCGCCACGGGGCAGGACGGTGTCGGAGTCGAGCGTGATGACGTAGACGACGTGGCTGAGCGGAGCGGTGTCGCCGACGATAGTCGAGAACGCGTCCGAAGCGCCGCCCCGCAGAAATTGGTTGAACTGGGCGAGCTTCCCGCGTTTCCGCTCCCAGGCCAACCAGGCACCCTCGCCTTCGTTCCATTTGCGAGAGCGATGGAACAAGAAGAACGTGTCGGCCGCGTACTTCTCGTTCAGCGCCCGAATGCCGGCGACCGCGGCCGCGAGAATCTCGTCGTCCCCGGCGCGCGCCTCTGTCGGCGAGTCGGTGAAATCGCTGAGCAGCGCGAAATAGAGATTGGGGTCGCGATTGGCGAGGAACTGAACTTCCAGATGCTCGAGCGCTTCCTTGACGCCATCCGTGCTCCCGAGCAGCGTCGGGACGACGACGGCCGTGCGATACGCCGACGGAATGCCCTCTTCGAAGTCGAGCTTCGGCAACAGCCGCGGCGGCAACAGCATCGTGACCAGCTGGTGCACGATGTTGATCGCGATATCGTTCGCGGGAATGATGGCCAGCGCGAGCACCGCCAGAAACGCGCCGATCGAGACGCGCCCGATCGCCACGAACGGGATGGCGACCAAGACGGCGGTAAAGAGCGTGATGCCGCCGAAGTAGACGAGCTCAGGGTGCGCCAGCACCCACTGGTGGAGCGCTTCCCGCCAGGGCGGCGTGTACGCGACCGCGCGCTCCAACTCGCGTACGCCGTCGTCGACGAGATAGTAGCCGATGTGCGTGAGCCGCTGATCGACGCCGGGGACCCCGACCGCCTTCCGCGCCAGATCGAGCGCGCGCTCGGCGATATCGACCTCGGTCGAGCCCGTGCGCTTGGCGATGTCCTCGATCACGTGCCGATACAGATCGCGCGAGTTGAACGTCATCGAGACGTACGCCCGCGCCGGATCCTGCCGCAGGATCACCTCGATGGCGTTCATCGACTCGACCCACGTCGCCCAGTCGAGGCGGGCGATCGTGCGCAAGCTGGTGATGCTGTTCGCCATCATGACCTGCGTCAGCGCCAACCGCTGATTCGCCTTGGTGACGGCGTCCTCGGCGTTGAGCCCATCCTCGGCGATCCACTGCTCGAGCCAGCGGAGCGGCGTGAAGTTCGACTGATACGACCGGATCTGCTGCAGGAACCGCGAGACGAACGCCGGTGTCAGAGGCGGATGGTCGTTGACGAACTCCGCCAGGACGGCTGAGAGGCTTTGCGCGCCGCCTTCGGACGCTTCGCGCAGGCGCTTGGCCCACTTGTCGGCCGAGTCCAACTCATCGAGGCGTTGGGTGACGCGCAACGTCATCCGGCGGATGTTCTCGATGAGCCCGAGCCGCAGCATGGTCGGCGTGGCCCACAGCTCGCCGGTCGTGAGCGTCGCGCCGCGCTGGAACTCGCGGACGAAGAGGTCGATGTTCTCGGGCTTGAGATAGCCCTCGGTGTGCGCGATCAGCTCGATCGCGACCTCGTAGATGCGCGGGTAGCCCGCGAGCGCGCCGGCCGCGAGCTTCGGCAGCTCCTGGTAGTACGTCTTGGGCATGCTCGCGCGCACTTCGCGCACGTGCTCTTGCACGACGTAGAAGTTGTCGAGCAGCCACTCGCCGGCGGGACTGATGTCGACACCACGATCGGCGGCATCGGTGATGGTCACGCGCGCGGCGTCGAGGAGCTTGCGCGTCTCATCGAGCCGCTGCAGCAGCGGGCCTTGGCCGCGCTGCTTCTGCGCCCACCCACGGACCGATGGCGGCAGTACGCGCTGCTGCCTGGCCAGCGCGCGCGCGTACTCGGCTAGCCCCTCGGTGCCGAGGAGCTCTCCGCGTATTGGGCCCGCGAACCGGTCGGGTGAGACGCCATCGGGCGAGCGCGCTCGCCCGTCAGCCCGCGGTACGAGGCGTGACAGAAGTGAGGGGATGCCGGTGGCCACTCTCTAGATTTTACTGGGCCCTGGCGTTCTTCTCTAGAAACGCGAGGAAAACGGCCGGGTCCCTGGTGAGCCCCGGCAAAGTAGCAATTGTGTGGCCGTCAGGCGCGAGTACGGCGTACAACGGTAGAGCAACGGTGTTGAACGTCTTTTCCTGATAAGCCTGCTGGTTCTCGTACATAGGTCCTTCCCCGTCAGTGAACAACCGGGCAAGCGCGAAGCGATTCAGCTCGGCCTTCACCTCGGTGCGAGCAAAGACGTTCGCCTCCATCCACCGGCAGTTCGTGCAGGTGTAACCGGTAAAATCAATAAAGACGGGTTTCGAGCTCTGCTTGGCGAGCGCGATCGCCCCTGGGAGGTCGTTCACGTGCCAGTTCAGGTTCATCACGTACGAGTCACGCTGACTCGCGCGAGGTGGCAGGAACGACTCGAGCTCTCCGAGCGACCGCCCCACGAGGCCCGTCGCTAGCCAGATCCCGACGCCCAGGGCCGCCGCGGCTGTCGCCAAGCGCGGGATACTGCCGGGTCCGCTCGCGACCAGGTACGCGGCCATCAATCCAGCCAGTGCCACCCACAACGCCAGGACGACATCGCGGTTGAAAATGCCCCAGTGCCAGACGAGGTCCGCGTTGGAGACGAATTTGAGGGCCGCCGCCAGCTCCAAGAACCCCATGACGACCTTCACCGACACCATCCACCGGCCCGCTCTCGGCAACCGGGCTGCCCACTGAGGGATCAGCGCCAGGACAAAGAACGGCAGCGCGAAGACCGTCGAGTAGGCCAGCATGCCGATCGCGGGCTCGCGCCAGGCGCCCGTCGCCGCCGTCACGAGCACGGTGCCCACGAACGGCGCCGTGCACGTAAATGACGTGAGGGCGAACGTCAGCCCCATGAGCATCGCGCCCGCGACGGGTGTCTGGCTCCTCGCGGCAGTATCCAGGGCCGTGAGCGCGCGGCTCGGCACGGCGATCTGGTAGACGCCGAACAGGTTGAGCGCGAATGCCACGAAGAGGCCGGCGAGCAGAATGTTCAGGTACGGATTCGCCGCGAACCGCTGGACTCCCGTCGCGCCAAAGAGCAACGCGAGGATCAGGCCCAGGGCCGTGAACGACCCGACGATGGCGCCGGCGAAGATCAGGGCCGAGCGGATGCCGGACGAAGCGTGATTCGTGAAGTAGCTGACCGTAATCGGGATCATCGGGAACACGCACGGCGTCAGCAGCGAGACGGCGCCGGCGGTTACCGCGAGCCAGACATAGTGTCCGATCACCGGCCCGCTCCCGCGCGCACCGTCACCGGGACGGAGACCGTCTGCGTGTGTGGTGGCAAGCAGAGCTGCGCATTACACGCTTGGAACCGCGCCTGGATCGCGAGCGTGTCGACACCCGCTCGGGCGTCGGCCGCGATTTTCACGGGGACCGTGAACGTGACGGTACGATCGTAGGTCTCGACGTTGATCCCGAAATTCGGATCCGGGGCGACGGCGGGCTTTGGGAACGCCAGCGCTCCGTCTACCGCGAATATCGGCGAGGCCCCCACGGTGATGCGCGTGGGCACTGGGCCGCCCGACGGCTGCGTGGTCGAGTACAGATGCCAGCCGTCATCGATGGTCGCCACGAGCGTAATCGAGACCGTGGATCCGGCGGTGACAGGCTTGGGCGCCGTCACCGTCCAGGTCACCGGCCGAAGCTGCACGAGCGCGGCGAGCAGAACCCAGGGTTTCATTGTGCTAGAAATCTAGCGGCTCACGCCAATTTAACGTAGTCTTTTCACCCGCAAGACCAGTTTTCGGTCCGCCGGCGGGTAGGCTGGCTTCATTCGCTGCAGGACAGCGAGGAGAACCCCGGCCACCAGGTAGTCGCGGGCCTTCTTGTCGTCCGCCGGTACGACGTACCAGGGTGCCCACGGGGTACTACACCGTGACAGAACGTCCTGGTACGCGAGGGTGTACTCCTGCCAGTACCGGCGCTCGTTGACGTCGGACGCGCTGACCTTCCACTGCTTTGTGGGATCGGCCGCCCGCTCGCGAATCCGGCGGGCCTGCTCGGCGCGCGAGACGTGGAGAAAGAATTTCACGATGGTGACGCCATTCTCAGTCAACATCCGCTCGAAGTCGTTGATCTGAGCGTATCGTTTGGACCAGACCGCGCGGGGTACGAGGTTGTGCACGCGCGCCACGAGCACGTCCTCGTACTGCGACCGGTTGAACACACCCACGAGTCCTTTCCGCGGCACCGCTCTGTGTATGCGCCACAGATAATCGTGCGTCGCTTCCTCTCCCACGGGGACCTTGAAGCTCGTCACCTGCGTGCCCTGCGGGTTGAACGCGCCGCAGATGTGCTTGACGGTGCCGTCTTTGCCCGCGGCATCCCGTCCCTGCAGCACGACGAGCAGCGACCGCTTTCCCTCCGCGTACAACATCTCCTGCTGGTCCCGGAGCCCGTGCATCAAGGGCTTCGTGGCCGCCTCGAGATCGTTCGGGATGCTGCGGGGTGGCATGGCGTCCGAGGTGCGGAGCCGTGCGCGGGATCCCGGCGTGACGGGGACGAGTCGCATGGGCCCTAATATCGAGGCGCTGATCTTCGATGTCGACGGGACGCTCGTCGATACGAACGCCGCGCACGTCGAAGTGTGGCGGATGGTGTTGGCAAGTATTGGGTTGGACGTCCCCTCCGATCGCATCGCCGGCGAAATCGGCCAAGGGGGCGACCGGCTGCTGCACTCGATCCTCGGCCCCGAGGACGCTCGACGCCTCGGTCCCTCGTTGGGGCGCCAATGGATTGAGACGTATAGAGCGCACCTGCGCGAGACGCCGATACGCACGTTCCCCAAGGCCCACGAATTGTTCGCGGCGCTTCGCGCCCGCGGTGTGCGCACAGCCCTTGCCACATCGAACTCGCGCGAGTTGCTGGGGCTCCTGCGCGGACGGGTAAATCTCGAAGTGCCAGATGTCATTGTGACCGGCGAAGACGTTGAGGCCACGAAACCAGCACCGGACATCGTACTCAAGGCCGTTGAGCGACTTGGTGTCAGCGTTGAGAGGAGTGCCTATGTTGGAGACACACCGTACGACGCAATGGCCGCGACGGCCGCTGGCGCGAGAGCATTCGGCGTGTTGACTGGAAGCCACACGGCAGAGGCACTGCGCGCGGCAGGCGCAGAGCGCATTTGGTCCGATGTGAGCGCGCTCTATGACGATCTCGATAAATTGCTGCCATGAGCACCGAGATCGAACGCGTCGTTACGCCCACCGCCACTCCACAGTTAGCCGATGTCGGAGATCGACCGGTCGCGCGGACGCTCGCCGAGGAGCTCAAGAGCGCTGGCGACTGGCGGAAGACGAGCGCGGGGGCAGCGCTCGACCTCCGGAATGTCGACCTGAGCGGCGCGGATCTCCGTGGGGTCGACTTCACGGATGCCGTGATGAGCGGCGCAAAGCTCACCAACGCCAATCTCATCGGCGCGCAGTTCGCGTGGGCGAAGCTCGAGCACGCCGATTTCTCGGGTGCGACCGGCGTGGTCGGAACGCAATTCGCGCGCGCCGATCTCATGGGCGCGACGCTGCCGCCCTCCGTCAAGTTCGGCACGTTCGACGCCGCGAACGACATCGCGCAGAGCACGGGCAAGATCTTCTTGACGATGCTCTTGGTCTGCGTGTATTCGTGGCTCACGATCAACTCGACCGTCGACTCGAAGCTGCTCACGGATTCGTCGACGTCGAAGCTGCCGATTTTGAACGTCGACATCCCGATCGTGAACTTTTACGTGCTCGTGCCGATCGCGCTCGTTGGCATCGCGATCGTCGCGATGTTGCAGGCGCAGCGCGTGTGGGCATCCGTGGCGGCGTCGCCGTCGGTTCTGCCGGATGCCACGGCGATGGCCGATCGCGCCAGCACGTGGATATTCGGCGCGTGGGCCGCCGCGAGGGTCTGCGATCAGTCCAAGATCGGCTTTTTGGGACGCGCACAGTCGTGGCTCTGGATCATCGTCGGATGGTGGATTGCGCCCGCGACCATCGCCTGGTTCTGGATGCGCTATCTGCATCGGCACGATGGCGGGATCACGACGGTTCAGGTGATCGCGCTGTCCTTGGGCTGCGGTCTTGCGGCGGCATTTCTCACGCTTGCCAGTCGCACGCTCCCAACCGCGTGGCGCCCGGAGCGCTCCACGTGGCGCGGCTATATCCCCGCGATGGTCGTCGCGGGCGTCGTGCCGCTCGTGTTCGGCCTCGCGTCGTATTACGCCATCAATGGCGTGTATCGGGGCCGCGAGTCCGAGCTCTCGGAGCAGGTGGCCGAAGCGCGGCCCGCGACAGCGAGCTTGAGGCGCGCGGTGCCTGCGTGGCAAGCGCTGGTGCCGACGCTGCTCTCGCGCGCTGGAGTCGATCCGACGGCGCAGTTGGCCGAGAGCGAGATCTCGACACGGCTCACGACGACCGCGGTACCAGATACCGGCGAGACGAATGAGAGCCCCAAGGCCTCAGGGGCGCGGCTCGTGGGAACGAACCTGCGGTTTGCGTCGGCCGAGCGAGCGTTCCTGGCGCTGGCGGATCTGCGGAACACGGATCTGCTCGGCGCCGATCTATGGTCGGCGGATCTTCGCGGCGCGAACATCGCGGGCACCAGTTTCGTCGGGGCGCTCCTGTTCGGTACGGATTTCAGAAAGGCACGCGGAAACAGCACGCCGACCGCCGAGCGTACTGACGCAGTTTCGGCCGACACATTGTATTGCCAACGCACGATGTTCGCGGCCGCCAACCTTCGCTACGCGCGGATGCAGGGTGCCGATCTGCGCGGGGCGTCGTTCGACAATGCGCTCTTGCAGGGCGCGACGTTCTCGCGCTCACGGCTTCAGCGGGCAACGTTCTATGGTGCCGATCTCGATGGCGCCGATTTCCGGGGCGCGATCGGGATTACCGCCCCGCAGATCCTCGAGGCGCATCATCGCGGCGCGCTGTTCGGCGACTCGTTGTTGGCGGAGCTCAAGCGCGAGGCGCCGGGGGATAGCGATCTCGCGCACTATGACGTCGCGGCGATACAGCGCGAGGTGGACGCGGAGCGGGCGTCGGGAGAGGCCGAGCCGGATACGCTGAGCTCGGACGCCAAGCGCGCGCGCGACTCGACCGTGCGGCTGGCGTTCGAGGCCGGTGCGCCGACCGCTCCGTCCAGCTCGGCGATCGACCGCTGGCGGTCGACGGCTGGTAAGTCTATTCCCTACGGGTGCTTACAGTCCGGAGCCAAACGGCATAAGTAACAAACGATGGTAAGCCTCTTGACGTCGGTCTGTAACTTAACAATGTTAACAAAGAGGACATTGTTATGATGATACCATCTGCGGCGAACGATAGGCGCGAGCGCGAAAAGATCGCGATCAGGACCAAGATCCTGGACGCAGCGCGCGAGTTGTTCGCCGAGCATGGGTACGACGCGGTGACCATGCGGACGATCGCCGAGAAGATCGAGTACACGCCGACGGCGATCTACTACCACTTCAAGGACAAGGACGCGCTGATCCGCGAGCTGTGCGACACGGACTGGGGCGCGCTCGCCGAGGAATTTCAGAAGATCGCCACCATCGCCAATCCCAAGGAACGATTGGGAGCGATGGGTCGGGCGTATGCGCGGTTCGCGTTCGAGCATCCGAACCACTACCGGCTGATGTTCATGACGCCGCACCCGTCCGAGGAGTTTGCCCCGATCGAACGCAAGGGCAAGCCGGACCAGGATGCATACGCGTTTCTGCTCTGGACGGTCGGCCAGGCCGCGGCCGCCGGGCAGCTCTTGCCCACGTTTGCCGCCGACATCGAGCTGACGGCGCAGATCGTGTGGGCGGCCGTCCATGGCGTCGTCGCACTGGAGATCGCGAAGGGCTCTGACACGTGGGTCGAATGGCGGCCCATGGAGCTCCGCGTCGAGACCATGCTCGATCTCTGTATTCGAGGAATTACCAGTGGTTGATCTCGCGCTCAAGAGCTTGGTCCACGACCGGCTCCGGTTCTTCATCACGGTCGCCGGCGTCGCGTTCGCCGTCACCCTGGTCTTCGTTCAGGTCGGGCTCTTTCTCGGTCTGCTCGACAATGCGTCCGTCACCATCGACCATGCGAGTGCCGACCTCTGGGTGACGTCGCGCAACACGCCGAACATCGACTTCTCGCACACGTTCACCGAGACACGGGTCGATCGGGTGCGATCCATCCCCGGCGTCGAGCGGGCCGACAATCTCATCATCTGGTTCATGCAGGTGAACCTGCCCACCGGGGCGCAGGAAGGCGTCGAGGCGTACGGGCTCGAGGACTTCTCGGCGTGGAACATCCCGTGGCATCTCACCGATGGCAGCATGGACGATCTGCGGCGCGGCGACTACATGATCGTCGACCAGTCGGCGGTGAAGCGCTGGGGGCCGTATGAGGTTGGCGACTATCGCGAAGTGCTCGGTCGCCGTCTCCAAATCATCGGCCGGTCGAAAGAAGCCTTGTCCTTTACCACGACCCCGATCGCATTCATCGATTATCGGCTGTTGCAGCAGATCTCACCGGACCTTTTGCGCGGTTCGACGACGTATATCCTGGTGAAGCTCGCGCCAGGCGCCGACACCAACGCGGTTCGCGCCGAGATTGCCCGTCGGTTGCCGTACAACGACGTGTACACGAAGGCCGAGTGGGCCGAGCGGTCGCGGCATTACTGGGTGGCGTCGACCGGCATCGGGCTCAACATGTACATCACCGTATTTCTCGGCTGCCTGGTCGGCGTCGTCGTCGTCGCGCAGACGCTCTATACCTCGGCGATGGAGCACATTCGCGAGTTCGGCACCGTGAAGGCCATCGGTGGCAATAATGGCGACATCTACATGATCCTCGGCAAGCAAGCCGCCATCGCCGCCGTAGTCGGGTTCGTACTGGGCCTCGCCCAATCACTCCCACTCCGACCAGTGATGGCCAACATCGGGCTCAAGCTGATCATCCCGAACATCATGCTCGGGTGGGTATTCGCCGGGACTGTCGTGTTGTGTCTCACCGCCGCGCTGGTCGCTTTCCGAAAAGTCGCGTCCATCGACCCGGCATTGGTGTTCCGCACATGACGACGCTTGCGGCGACCGATGTGGTGAAGTCGTTCTCCGAGGGGCGGCAAGAGATCGCTGTCTTGCATGGCGTGTCCCTCAGTGTCGAACGCGGCGAGATCGTTGCGCTCGAAGGGCCCTCCGGCTCGGGGAAGACAACCTTCTTGTCGATCCTCGGCTGCATTCTGACGCCGACGTCGGGGAGCGTGGTCGTCGACGGCCAGCGGGTCGATCAGCTGTCATCGGGCCGGTTGGCCGAGGTGCGAAAGCGCTCGATCGGGTTTGTGTTTCAGCAATACAACCTGTTCCCGTCGCTGACCGCGCGTGAGAACGTCGAGTACGCGCTCAATATCAAAGGGATGCGCGGGACGGCGGCGCGCAACGCGGCGATCGAGGCTCTGGAGATCGTGGAGCTCGGCGACCGCCTCGACTTTCTGCCGCGCGATCTGTCGGGCGGGCAGAAGCAGCGGGTGGCGATCGCGCGCGCGGTGGCCAGTCGGCCGCCGATTCTGCTCGCGGACGAGCCGACGGCGAATCTCGATTCGCAGGTCGGGCTGCAGATCATGGAGTTGTTTCGCAATACGGCCAAGCAGGCCGAACAAGGGCTGGTCATTGTTACCCACGACCCCAACGTGCGCCGATTCGCGGATCGCGTCGTGCGCATTCGAGACGGACGCCTCTCATGAATACCACGACTCGCATCGCACTCCCGGTCTTTGCGCTCGCTTCGCTCGCGCTCTTCGTCACTCGGGCGGCGCAGCACGCGAATGCTGCTCCGCGTTCCAATCCTACGCCCGTATCAACGAGCACACCAGCGATACGAGCCGAAGGGCAATTCGTCGCGTATCCGGGCGCCGAAGTGACGGTGGGCAGCGAGATCACGGGTCGCATTCTGTCCCTGCCGGTCGATGAGAAGACCATCGTGAAAAAGGGTCAGCTGCTCGTCGCGCTGGATGACGCCGAGACGCGGGCGTCGCTGACCGAAGCCCGCGCGCGGATCGTCGAAGCGAACGCCGAGGTGACGGCGACCGCGGCCGATGTCGAGCGCATGGAGAAGCTGGCCGAGTCGCACGCGATCTCGCGCCAAGAGCTGGACCATGCCCGGCGCGACAGCGATGCCGCGATCGCCCGGCGCGATGCGGCGGTCGCGACCGCGTCGCAACTCGAAGCACATCTGGCGAAAACGCGGATCCTGGCGCCGATCTCGGGCGTGGTGACCGCGCGGCTCGTGCAGCCCGGCGAGATCGTCGAGGCGAACACGAGGCTCGTGACGGTAGCGGACCTACACCGGACGCGGATCGAGGCCGAGGTCGACGAGTACGACGCGGGAAAGATCGCGCTCGGCGCCCCGGTGACCGTGAGCGCGGAAGGCTACGGCTCGAAGACGTGGCGCGGGACGGTCGAGGAGATCCCGGATGGCGTGGTCGCGCGCCGCCTCAAGCCGGAAGATCCGGGGAAGCCGACCGACACGCGTGTGCTGATGGTGAAGATCGCGCTCAACGAGCCGACGCCGTTCAAGCTGAGCCAGCGCGTGCAAGTGTCGATCACGCCGTCTTCGCGCGGCTCATAGGGAGCTCGAACCAGAAGGTCGTGCGCACGTCGGGCTCGGATCGCACGCCGATCCGCCCGCCGTGCTGCTCGACGATCGCCTTCGAGATGGCTAGGCCCAGGCCGGTGCCGCCGCGGCGCCGATTGTCACCGGCGTCGAGCTGCTGAAACCGCGCGAATAACCGGGCCCGATCCGCGACGGCGATCCCCGGCCCGGTGTTGTGCACCGAGAACAGGACCATGCTGCCGATCGCGGTTGCCTCGACTTCCACCGCTGATCCGGTCGGCGAGAACTTGATCGCGTTGGACACGAGATTGGTCAGCACCTGGACGATGCGATCGCGGTCGGCGCTGAACGACCGGTGCGCATCGACGTGCTCGACGAGCTTGATCCGGTGCTCGTCCGCCATGGCCGCGATCCCGTCGAGCGTCGCGCGCACCACCGCGCTCGGCGTCAACACCTCGTATCTGAGCTCGAGCTTGCCCGCTTCGATCTTGTCGAGATCGAGTAGCTCGTTGATCAACCGGATCAACCGGTCCGAGTTCTCGCGCGCCATGCGCAAGAGATCGAGCGCTTTCGGCGCCATGGCCCCGCCGACCCCACCCTCCAGCAGACCAAGGGCGCCACGGATAGAAGTGAGCGGCGTCCGAAGCTCGTGCGAGACGGTGGAGACGAACTCGTTCTTCATGCGGTTGAGCCGCCGCCACTCGGTGACGTCGCGGACCACGGCGATGCGCGCCGCGGTGCCGTTCCAGATGCATGGCTTGGCGCTCACCTCCGCCTCGAATGTCGTCCCATCCGGTCGCACGAATGTCGCGTAATAGATGCCCTCGACGTTGTCGCGCATCCGCCGCAGGACCTCCTCGCGATCCTCCGGCACGATGTGTTCGCTGATCAGCGATTCGGGCACTTCCGCATCGGGGAATCCCGACATGCGCAAGAACGCTTCGTTGACCTCGACGAAGCGGCCGTCGCGGGTGATGACCACTCCGTCGTTGGACGCCATGGCCAACCGCCGGAACCGCTCTTCGCTGGCCTTGAGCGCATCCTCGGCCTGCTTCCGCTGCACGAGTCCGCCGAGCTGCGCGGCCACGAATGAGACGAGTTGCAGCTTGGACTCGTACTCGGGGTCCCCGTTGACCGTCGCCGGCACGGTGGGCGAGGCATCGGGCCCCAGCGCGATGGGCCAGCCGGTCGCCTGGGCCAACCGATCGTGCGCGACCGCGTAGGCCGCGTCGAGATCCTCGGCGTCGCCCATCCCATCGGTGATGGACTGCAGGAGCTTCTGCGCGGTGATGTCGCGCATGATCGTCGAGAAGTACCAGCCGCCGCTCGCTGACTCGTGGGCCACGATGACCTGTGAGACGTGGATCACGCGCCCGGTGCGCGTGCGGATGGTCGACTCTCCCTGCCACGTTCGCTGACGCAGCGCCGTCTGGATTGCGGTGCGCATCAGCTGGTGGCGGCCTTCGCGCGTGTAGACGGTCTGCATGGTGACGGACGTCAGGTCTTCGTCGGCTCCAAGGCCAATTAACGCGCGGCCGGCGCGGTTGATGTAGACCGCTTGGCCCGACATGTCAGCGATCCCGACGAAGTCGCTGGTCGCCTCCAGCACCTCGACGAGTCGGGTCTGCGCCTCATCGGTCTCGAGCTTTGCCGTGACATCGTCGAACGTGCCGCGGACCGATACCGGCATGCCGTCTTCGAAGCGCGCGCGGAGCACGGCCCGCATGACGAGCCGTTCCCCTTTTCTCGTCTCGAAGACCGTCTCGAAGGGCGGGACCTCGTGTCCCGCCAGAACACGCTGCACGGCCTCTTGAAAGATGCCGCGGTGATCGGGCGCGACGATGTCGCTGGCGCAGATCGATGTGTGATCGTAGCCCAGCGCCGTGCGCCAAGCGCGATTGACGAACATGAGGCGGCCATCGGGCGACGCCAGCGATACCAGCACCGCCGTCTGGTCGAGATAGTCGTCGAGCAGCGCCTGGGCGCGATCGGCTTCGACTTCGGTAGCAAGGCTTTTCGCGAGATCATCGAGGATCGCGACCTCGTCGTCGGTCCACGATCGCGGCTGGTCGTCGACGACCGAGAGTGTCCCGAGAACCTCGCCGTCGCTGCCGCGCACAGTGGCGCACAACCGGGCGACACCATCGCGCGTGGCTTCGCGCGTGTGCGAGAACGCGGCGCGCGGCGCGCGAAGCGAGCGCGCGGCGAGCCGCACGATGCGGTCGACCCGATCCATCGACTACAGACGATTACTCGGCGGGCTGAGCTACTGGCGCCGGCAACTGGAAGCGCACGTTTACGGAGTAGCCTGGAACAGCCAGCAGAGTCTGAAACAGTGCAAGCGCACTGGAATCCGCGTGAGCGACGACTCCCATGTCGTCCGCGGTGTGCTCCAACTGCGCGCGAACATGCTGGAAGACCGTGTCGCGGTCGCTCGGCCTGAACGGGTTCCACAGGCCGCTGCGCTCGTCGTAGGTCTGGAGATGCAACACGACCACATCCATCACGCGAGCGTGGGGGATTTCTAACGAGATCGTCTTCGTCTCCGGGTTGACCTGAACCTTCATACTCGAATCGATGACAACACCCGCCAGGACTTTGCCAGTGGCGACCACGAGCGATTTCTTGGTGGATCCCATCCACGTGTTCTGATACGTCACGACGTCGCGGATGAACGTCTCGCTCGACACGAGCTTGGCGACGGCTTGCACGCGCTCGATGACGACCTGATCGGAAATGCGCGGTTGAGCCCGCGGCGGAAGCGGGCCCGGCACCAAAGCTCGTTGAGCGAGTATTATCACGAGGAGGAAGGCGGCACCCAACCCTATCGCCCGCCACCCGAGGATCCCCGTGTCAGTTCGCATTCGCGTTGCCCCCATGCTGCTGATGCTCTCACTCGCCCTCGCCTGCCACTCGGGCTCGAGCGGCAAGCCGGGCGATCAAGAAGAGCCCATACCAAAAACGCACCTCACCGTCATCAACCAGGGCTTCCTGGATATGGATATCTACGCGCTTCCGCAAGATGGCGCGCGGGTCCGGCTGGGAAGCGCGACGGGCAACAGCACCGCGCACATGACCATTCCGGACTACCTCGTGCGCACGCCGATCACAATGAGCTTCTTGATGATCCCGATCGGCGGGAACTACGCGCCGCGCTCGCAGGTCATCCAGGTCAACCCTGGCGACGAGGTCGAGCTAACGATTCCGCCGGCGTAGCGCGCGATAACTCTTGAAGAGCTGCACCGTATCGGCCACGCCCGCGGAGTCGACCACGACTCGGCGGGCGCGGAGCATCAGGTCATCGGGATGCGAGAGGATCGACGCCGTGCGGCTCGAGCCGCGTCGCGTCTCATCGAATGACCACTCGGCCATCACCGCTCCACCCGCGGGAATCGGCCCATCGACGTGCAGCATCTCGGCGTGCTCGTCGTCGGATGAGCGCGTCGACAGCGCGAGATCGATCCCGCGCACCAGGTCCGACCCTTTGTTGTCAATGCGCAGTTGGAGTCGCACGGAGGTGTGGTACCGGCCGTGCGCCGTTTTTGAGATGGTCGGCGCGCCAATCCCGACGAGGTCCTGCAACTGGCTCTCGATCGGCCGATTGGCGACGATCAAGCGCTCTTGCTGCGCGTTGTCGAGCGTCTCGAGCGTATGGTCCAGCCCATCGATGCCACTCACTTGCCAACGCGCTCCCTGATGGTGCACCGCGACGCCAAGGACGACCTGCATATCGAGCTCGCGATCGTGCATCACAACGGGTATGACGCGGTCCGTCCCGGTGCCCTTGGCCGTGCCGATCTCGGACAACTGCAGGTGGTCACCGGCCAGAATGACATCGAGCGGCGGGAGCCCCGCGAACGCGGCCAACAGGCGTACCGCGACATCCGCGCTGTCCGCCGTCCCCGAGGAAAGCGCCATCGCAATGCCCTTGCCTCCCTTCTCGGCCAACGCGGACTTGAGCGCTAGGATTCGAGCCGCGCTGTCGGTCGCACCTTGTTCTGCGCCAGGCACTTCGGCGATCAGGGCCCTCAGCGTGCCCTCGTCGTGCTGCGACGAAAGCCAGTCGACGCCCTCGTCAGAAACTTGTTGGGTCACTGCATCCGTATTGAGGTAATACGCGAGCCGTGTCCCATCATGATCCCGAAAGGACCTTTCGATCTCACGGAGGGCCCGTTCGGACGAATTGATCGAGGCCTGGTGATAGACCGCGAATCCGGCGAGCCCGAGAACGAGCCCGCCTCCTGCGACACCCAATACCACTTGCTTCACTGAGAGAGACACCGGCACCGGAGACCGTTATGTTCCGAGAACGAGACGCCGGTCCTCTGGCACTGGTCACGCTATGGCTCAAGATCCCGCCCTACAAGCGCGTTTCGCGCAAGTGCTCGCGCCCGGATATGCCTTGGAGGCAGAGATCGGGCGTGGTGGCATGGGCATCGTGTACCGCGCAAAGGACACACGGCTCAAGCGCTCGGTCGCCGTCAAGCTCCTCCCGCCGGAGCTCGCCTACCGGGACGAGATTCGGTCACGATTTCTGCGCGAAGCCGAAATGGCCGCACAGTTGTCGCACCCGAACATTGTGCCGATCTACTCGGTCGACGAGAAAGACGGCTTCGTCTACTTCATCATGGCGTTCGTCGACGGCGAGACGCTGGCCCAGCGGCTCACGACACACGGCCGCTTAGGGATCGTCGAAGTCCGCGCGTTGCTCCGCCAGGTCGCCGATGCACTCGCCTACGCCCATCAGCGCGGCGTTATCCATCGCGACATCAAGCCGGACAACATCATGTTGCAGCGCGACGATGGTCGCGCCATGGTGACCGACTTCGGCATCGCGCGCGCCGCGGACGACACCACCGGGACACGGCTCACGGCCACCGGGGTCGCCATCGGCACACCGGCGTACATGTCTCCCGAGCAGTGCACGGGCGAGCGTGCGGTCGACGGGCGCAGCGATCTCTACTCGCTCGGTGTCGTCATCTACGCGGCGCTCGTCGGGACACCGCCCTTCGCGGGGTCGAACACCGCCGCGTTGCTCGTCAAGCATCTCACGGAGACGCCACGGCCAATCAAAGAGGTGCGACAGGACGTACCCGACGATCTCGTCGCGATCATTAATCGGCTCCTCCAAAAAAATCCCGCGGATCGCTTCCAGGACGCCGCATCAGTGGTCAAGGCGCTGGATTTCCCGGACAGCATCCCGAAGGTGGCTCCAGCGCCCACACCCGCACCCGCACCCGCGCCGGTATATGCACCACCACCGGCGTATGCCCCTGCTCCGTCTCCTGCACTGGTGAACACTGGCAGGTCCAAGCCCGAGAAGCTGGCAGATCGGACGGACGCCGAGGGGCTGGCGCTCAGGGTCAGGAAATTCCGCCGCGCGACCGTGTCGTTCCTCGGCTGGAACGCGCTCTGGTTCGGCATCAACGCCATGTCGGGCCTCCACGACATCTGGTTCTTCTGGATCACGATCTGGCCCGGCTTCGCGATCGTAAACAGCGCCGGAAAGCTGTGGGCCGACGGGGTGAACCCCTGGGCGGCGCTCATGGGAAACCCGGTCACGGTTGGTCGCGGCGCGCTCGCGTCGGGCGAGCGCTCGGCCTCCCGGCTCGTTGCGCCCGAGGTATTGAACGGCCCGTATGGCGCCGTTGTCCGCAGGGCGACCGGTGACCATGCCGCGGTCCTCGACCACTATGCCAAGCTCAAGGCAGCCGCGAAAAAATCTGGAGCGCCCGTGACGCAGGACCCGACTCCGGCGGCGAACGAGTTGGTCGACCAGATCGCGGACTACGCCACGGCGCTCCACCGCATCGATGTCGAGACGCCCGAGTCGCTCCGCCCGCAGCTCTCGGCGCGCCGGGTGGAACTGACCGCCCAGCTCGAGCGGGCCTCGCTCGTTCTGCAGAACCTGGCCCTCGACTTGCTCCGCTTGCGGTCGTTAGGCGTAGACACCGTCACTAGTGCAACCGAGCAAGGTCGCGCGCTGTCTGACAATATCGGTTACGCGCTGGCGGCCGCCGAGGAGCTACGCTCCAACAAATAGACCCTATTATCCGTACTGATCAGTATATGAGAAAGGCACGAGCCGCTCAGACCGCGGTTTTGGTCCTGCTCGGCGGCTTGGCCGCCTGTATCCATAATCCACCTAATGTGGGTGGGAAACCCAGCGCGCCCGAGGCTCCGAATCAGTATTGGACGCCGCCGGCGCGCGCCATCGCGCGGGACTCCGCGCCTCACAACGTGGTCCCAACGGACATCGAGCAGCGGATCAGCCAACTGACGCTCCAAGATGTCGTGAACCTCGGGTTGCTCAACAACCCGCAAACGCGAGCCTCGTACGCACAGGCGCGCGCGGCCGGCGCGGTCATCGGTTCGACGTTCGGCAAGTACTTGCCACAAGTGACCGCCACCGGGCTCGCCGAATTTACAGGATCGACCGGCGGCACGGGCACCGTGGCGGGAGGCACGACGCTCGGGACCGGTTCGGGTACCTCGGAGCGGCATCGTGATTTGGTGCAGCCGAGCGCGTCGGCGACGTGGCTGCTGTGGGATTTCGGGCGGTTCGGCGCGATGGACGCCGCGAAAGAAGCCGCGTTCTCCGCCTCGTATACGCACAACTCGACGGTGCAGGCGGTCACGCTGGCGATCATTCAATCGTACTGCAATTACAACGCGGCCAAGGCCGTGCGCGACGGTGCCACCAAGACCGTGCAAGAGGATAGCGTCGGCCTTGCGTCGGCGAAGGACCGCCACGACGCGGGTGTCGCGACCATCTCGGATGTGCTGCAGGCCCAGGTGACGTATTCGCAGGCCGTGTTCACGCTCGAGACGGACGAAGGCGCGGTGCAGACGACGCGCGGGTCGCTCGCGGTCGCGCTCGGGTTCCCCGCGAACCTGCCCTACGACATCGCGCCCGAGCCACCGAACGTGGCAGTGCAGTCGATCGCGCAGTCGGTCGATTCGCTGGTGGACGAGGCGGTGAACAACCGGCCCGATCTCGCGTCTTTCCGCGCGCTCTCGCGCGAGCAGCACGCGAACATCGCGGTGACTCGCGGCAACTGGCTGCCCTCGATCTCACTCGGCGCGACCGGCAGCCAGACGTACTACGACAAGTCCGACTCGACGCAGAACGGTCACACCTGGACCCTGTCGGCCCAGGTCTCGATCCCGATCTTCTCGGGATTCCAGAGCTCGTATGATATTCTGCAGGCGAAGGAGCTGGCCCGGGCGGCCGACGCCAACGCCGAGTATCAACGGGACCTGGTCGTGTATCAGGTTTTCACGTCGTATTACAACCTGCGCACGGCAACCGCACAGGTGAAGTCGTCGACGGATCTCCTCACCAGCGCGCAGAGCAACTATGATGTCGCGCTCGGCAAATACAAGCAGGGCGTCGGCGCGATTCTCGATCTTTTGACGGCAGAGGCTGCGCTGGCTAGCGCACGGGCGACCGAAGCCCAGGCGCGGTGGACGTGGTACGCCGACCTCGCTCAACTTTCGCATGATGCCGGTGTGATCGGGATTCATGGCGAGATGCCGATCCAACTCACGTCGGACTCAACAAGTCGTGGTTCTCGATGAAGACACTCGCGATTTTCACGCTCACCGCCGTGTTGCTCGCGTGCGGTTCAAAACAGCAAGGCGGCGCGACGGCTAGCGGCGGCGCGAGTACCAGCACGGGCGGCGGCGGGAAGCGCGGCGGCCGTGGTGGGGCTGGCGCCAACCTGCCCGTTCCGGTTGCCGTGACGTCGGTGCGCCGCGCGGCGGTGCCGTACAACATCGGCGCGAACGGCACCGTCTATCCCATTCAGACGGCCGCCGTGGCGTCGCAGGTCGACGGCATCGTCAGGAAAGTGGCATTCCGCGAAGGCGAAGAGGTCAGCCAAGGTCAAGTGTTGTTCGAGATCGACCCGATCCCGTACCGCGCGGCGTACAACCAGGCCGTCGCGACGCTGGCTCGAGATAAAGCGACATTGATAAATGCCGACGCCGAGGTCGTGCGCTACGACGATCTCGTTCAGAAGGATTACGTGACGAAGGAGCAGGCGGATCAAATTCGCGCCAACGCGGGCGTCGCCCAGGCGACCGTCGTGTCCGATTCGGCGGCCGTCGCCAATGCGAAGTTCAACCTCGACAACTCGGCGGTGCGGGCGCCGATCGCGGGTCGTACGGGACAGCTGCTCGTGCGCGAGGGCAATCTCGTGCACGGTGCCGCGGCGACGCCGCTCGTGGTGATCAACCAGATCAAGCCGATCTACGTGCAGTTCGCGGTGCCGGCGACGAACCTGCCTGACATTCAGAAGTACATCGCGACCGGGTCGCTGCCGGTGACCGTGTCGCCGACAACGAGCGCGCTGCCGCCCTCGGCGAGCGATCAGCAGACCGACGCGCCGCCAGGGACGTCGATCTCGTCGGGCGATCCCGCGCCGACGGCATCGCAGCCGTCAGCGCAGTCGCCGCAGCCGCAGCAGCAAGCGAGTGGCCCGCCGAGCCATCCGGCGGTGACGAGCCAGCCGCGTTCGTCGGGCGGCGCGAGCGGGGCGCCTAGCTCGGGTCCGGTGACGGTGAATGTGCCGCAGACGACGGGCACGCTCTCGTTCGTGAACAATGCGGTCGATACGGTGACCGGGACCGTGCTCCTCAAGGGGACGTTCGGCAACCAGCGCGGCGAGCTGTGGCCGGGCGAGTACGTGGCCACGACGCTGCGGCTCTACGTGCAGCAGGACGCGCTCGTCGTCCCGCAGCAGGCGGTCATGACGGGTCAGCAGGGCAGCTATGTTTTTGTGATTGATAAGGCGAACACCGCCCAGCAGCGGGCGATCGTGGTGAGTCGCGTGGCGGACACACTGGTCGTGATCTCAAAGGGGTTGGCCGAAGGCGAGCGCGTGGTGACCGACGGTCAGTCGCGCTTGACGCAGGGGGCGAAGGTGAATGTCCGTGGACTGCAGACGGCCGCTTCGAGCGGGAGCTTGCCCTGACCCGTGAGGAAATATTCGAGAGGGACGGCTATCGCTGCGTGTATTGTGGGTTGGTGTGGGCCGTCGAGGACCTGTCGACAGACCATGTACAGCCGCGGGTGAAGGGCGGCGACCGATCGGGCGGCAATCTCGTGACGGCATGTCAGATATGCAACCGGGCCAAAGGACACATGTCCTTGGCCCGGTTTCTTTCTCTGCACCCCGAGGCGCGAGAGAACTTCTTCCGTTATGCCACGGCCGTGTGGCCGCGGCACCTCCGCGAATTACGGCGCCTGATACTTGTAGAGTGACGGCAGCCGGTACGCGCGATAGAACTGGGCCATCTTCCCGGACGACGTGAAGAACGCCCGCGCCAGCAGATTGTCGACCGGGTCGACCTCGTCGATCTGCCCGAGGGCTCCGAAGCCGACGAGGGTATTGCCGTTCGAGAGTCGCCCGACGGAGCCGATGAACGAAGCGAACACCATCGGCTGCGGCTCGTATTCCCAGACGAGCGTCGCGGTTTTCGCGCTCTCGTTGATGGCATACTCGGCGGCGCGCGAGTGGGGCGGATTGTGGCGCAGCCCATTGTCGAAGACCACGAGGTCGCCGTTCGCCAGGAAGTGCGCGTTGTGCTGGCCGCTAAAGAATCCGAGGGGATCGTTCAAGAAGGTCAAGGTCGACTGCGTGCCGCCGAGCTGCCAGAGCCGCTTCCCGTTGGCCCGATCGATCTTGGCTACCGCCCCGAAATTTCGGAACGATATGATGTAGTTGCTGTCCGGCGCGAAGTCGATGACGTTCGGGTGATCGAAGTCGAGGTTGGGCGCGCAGCACGTCGGCTCGATCCAGTCGGCGACGCCATAGTAGTTCCACGTCGTATACGCAAACTGCACGTCGCCGTTCTGGGATGCGCGAAACAGCGTGTGGCCGTATTCCGGCTCGTTGGCCGTTCCCCCGGGCCCGACACCCGCGAGATCGAGCTGTCGGATTTCGGCGTACGCCCACATGTGAGCGGAGTAGCCGGCCACGGAGTCTCCCGTCAGCCAGAACTCGTGAATATCCGGCAAGCCGACCGGCACGTTGAAGGTCGCCACGATATTCCCGTCCGGCGAGAACTCGACGTACTCGCCGGGCCCGGCCATCGAACCACCCACGCCCGAGAGAGCCGCGGTGAAGTTGCCGTTGTGTTGCATCTTGATGTCCCCGGAGTTCCATCCCGGTATCTCGCGGTACCAGCGCACCCGTCCGATCGAGTCGAACGCGACCGCGGTCACGGTATCGGTCGTACTGAGCGCCGCGAGCAGCGTGTAGCCGGAACCGAGCGTTCCCTGAGAGAGGGTCAGGGACATCTGCTGGATCAGGTTGGGGAGGGCGCCGGTCGTAAACTGGATGGTGTCGGAAGCGGTGGTCCGTCCAGCGACGTGCACGACCAGTGTGTAGGTCATGTTGGCGAGCATTCCGAGCACCGTGATATGGCCGAAACTATTTGCGACGGGATACCAGGGTGTCGAGCTCCCGGGATCCGTTAACGACGAGAACGAGACACTCGCGGACTCGGCGTGCTCGGCGGTGAGGGTCACGATCGCCGACAGGACACTGTTGGGATTAGGCGCCACCGAGACGCCGCGGATCGTTGCCTCATTGCTCTTCGGGCTCGTAGAGGAGTCGGAGCAGGCACTCGCAACGAGAACGAGAGCGGTAACCGTGACAAAAAGGCGCACGCTGGGTCGGGGTAAGAGGTGATGTGACGCTGAGACGTGTACCTGGGTCTCTCAGGTCTAGGGGGAATTTATGCCCAAAAGTTCACGCCGCTAGAATAATTCAGCGCGTGAGGTGTATTCGTTGGTTTTGGAGGGCGTCAGCGCCGATTCGTTAACCAGGCCGCGTAGGCCGCCGGGCTGACCTCTGAGGGTTTGATCTCGCTCCGGCCACCCCAGAACACGTTCGTGTAGCTCACTGGTATCCCTACTTCCGCGAGATGCCGGTCGATCGCGGCTTTGTGTGCGAGCACCAGGGGTTTGTCCGTCCCGTGCGCGACGGCCATCACGTTCACGTTCGCGAACTCCGGTCCACCCTCGCGCCAGTAGGCGTGCGTCAGGATATGGTGCCGTCCGATCTCGCGCCCGGCCTCGATCTCGCGGCCCGGTGGTACACGCCAGTGGAAAAGCGCGTTGTATCGCGTCACGCGGACTCCCGTGCTCGACGGCTTGACGTGCTCGAGAAACGTCGAGAAGCGGCCGATCACGCCGCGCTCGTTGAGCCGCCCGGCCACCGCGCAGAACTCATCGATCGAGACCCCGGCTTCGGCCGCGCGCGCTGCCCACGGGTCCTCTCGAACCTCGTCGGGCGCGAACTCTCGCTTGAGTGGCTCGAGCACGCGCCATTCGAGTGGCGAGAGCTCGACGATCGCGGTGTCGAGCACGGCGCCTGGGGCATCGCTCTTGTCACCCGGCTCGATCGTCCGCCGGCGTATGTGGCCGACGCCGAGCGCGAACAGGCGCTTCGCCGGCATCATCCGGAACGACTCGGCTCCGATTTGTCGACGGAGATACTCGCAGTGCGCTTCCATCGAGTAGCCCTGCGGGACTTTCAGCGTCGTCCAGAGTCGATACGCTGATCCCGGTGTCTCGGCGTCGGTCGAGCGGATCACGACGTGGCCGGAGAAGGGGTCGCGTTCGACCATGTAGTCGAAACCCGCGTCGATTCGATCGACCGGGATGCGCCATGCGACCAGTGCGCCCGGCGCCAGGTTCGTCGCCATCAGCGTCTGGCGGATCCGGCGGATCGTGCCCGTGGCCAGCATCGCCCTCAGGCGCTCCAGCACGATCGGGAGATCAACGCCCGATCGCTCCGCGATCTCGGCGAATGGGTCCCGCGAGAATCCCGCGACGCGATCTTCGGACACCGCCAGGATTCTGGCGTTCACTTCGTCGACAATCTCGACCGGGACTGACGCCGTCATGCCGCGAAAGCTATCGGACGTAGTCCGGCCTCGCCCCATATCAGCCGGCAATCCCGACCCGACGACTTAAGCGGTCGCCGAAGGCGCTGTGTATTTCGCGCTAAGTCGCCGACCGCCGCCGAGGTTGTTGAACCGAGGGAGGCAGTGCCGCGGTGCCGAGGAATCGGCGCACGGCGTCGATGTGCGCGCGGGCGCCGGCGGCGGCGCGGGAGTAGGACCAAGTCCACGGGACGCGGCCCCCGTCGCGCAGCACGAAGGCGACGCGGAAGCGGCCGGTGGAGGCCTCTTCGTCGCTCTCCTCGAGCACGACGTCGGCGACGGCCGAGAGCGGGTAGAGGGCGCGACTCCAGCCGCCTCCGCCACGCCGATCGATGGTGACGATGCCGGCCTCGCGGTCGATGACTATACGTCTCTCCTCCGGGAGGAGGATAGTCAGAAGCCCCGCGACCGCACACGCGACGCCGGGGACGTTCGAGTACACGGCGCCGAGCACGACCAGGATGCCGCCGAGGATGCGGATACCGGTCGCGTGATCGTGAATAGCGAGCCGTTCGGGAGCTTCGAGCGCGAGCCGCATACCCACCAAACGAGGACATTGCCCCTGGGGTCACGCCACCTGATAAGTGGCGTCAATGGCGCGAGTTACATAAGTTACAGCCCCCACTCTGGGGACGAAACGAACCTGGGCAGTTATGCGTCCTTTCTTGTAATGACCGTGGCCGCCAAAAATTGGCGCCCTCTAACCATTGCGCGCGGTTTAGCGATCGCCGCGACGGTCTGGGCCGCCAGTTATCCTATAGTTTTTGCGACACTGAAGACGCAGGCTGGAACGAGACCGCTAACGATTCTCGCGTTCCCGCCGATGAACCTGGTCACATGTTTCATGGCCTGGTTCGCTGCTTCACGCGTCGTCGACGAGCGCATTCGCCGCGCGTTCCGGTGGTTCGGAACCGCCTGGCTATTCGTGTCCGTCGGAAACGCATGTTCGTTCCTCTACACGAACGTGCTGCAGCTCGGCGACTACACGGGCTCGTGGTGGGTCAACCTCCCATATCTCCTCTGGTACCCGTTGTTCGTCACGGGCCTCGTCTCGCTTCCCCTCGCGAGTCGCCAGCGGATCGAACGCCGCAAGTTCATGTTCGACGCGCTCACGGTGTTGCTGAGCGGCGGCATCGTGATCTGGCAGCTCGTCATCGTGCCGACCGTGAGCGAGACGACGAGCCCGATCGCCACGCTCATCACTTTTCTCTACCCGCTCGGCAGCATCCTGGTACTCGCGGGTCTCACGACGGTGCTGCTGCGCCGCTTGCCGGCGCGCGGCTCGACGGCGTCCGCGCTCTTCTTCTCGGGCGTCGCCATCTTCGCGCTCAGCGATCTGGCGAACGATCTCGTGCTGGTGCGCGTCGGGCCGTTCGGCATGGCGTGGACCGACATCCCCATGATGTTGTCCTACGCGCTGATCACGTGGGGCCTCTATCGATCGGCCGCGGACCCCGAGCACACGTCGGGCGACACGCCCGAGCCGGACCTCGATGCGGATGTCCAGTCGTTCAGCCCACTGCCGTACACGGCGCTCGCGCTCTGCGCGGCGCTCTTGATGCGCGATGCGCTGCGGGCCCACCCGTCGTCGTGGTCCCTGCTCGCGATGACAATGGTCGTCGTGACGGTGCTCGTCGTCACGCGCCAGATCGCGGCCGTGCGCGAGAACGCACGCCTCGTGTCCGAGCGCGCCAAGCGACAGAACGAAGCCCGATTCCGCTCGCTCGTGCAGCACTCATCGGACGTTATCGCGGTCGTCGACGAGGCCGGCGTCATCACGTACGTGAGCCCGTCGGCCACGCGCGTGTTCGGGTTCACGCCCGAAGAGATCGAGGGTCGCGCGATCACATCGCTCCTGCACGCCGAGGATGCCTCGCGCGGCGAGGCGATGTTTACCGAGGCGGCGCTGCGCCCCGGCGTCACGGCGCCGAGCGAATGGCGCGTGCAGCATCGGGATGGGCGGTGGCTCTATGTCGAGGCGGTCGGCACGAACCTCATGCACGAGCCGACCGTGCGCGGCATCGTCATCAATACCCGTGACATCACCGAGCGCAAATCGCTCGAGGCGCAACTCGTCCATCAGGCGTTCCACGATCCGCTGACTGGGCTGGCGAACCGCGCCTTGTTCCTGGACCGCGTGCAACACGCTTTGGCGATCACCGGGCGCCACGGCCGGCACCCGGTCGCGGTGTTGTTCCTCGACATCGACAACTTCAAGACGTTGAACGACAGCTTTGGCCACCTGCCGGCCGATCAGCTGCTGTCCACGATCGCGCGGCGCCTCTGCGACGCGGTCCGCACGAGCGACACCGTTGCGCGCCTGGGCGGCGACGAGTTCGCGATCCTGCTCGAGGATGCGTCCGGGCCCATGGCGCCGACCGCGGCGGCCGAGCGCATTACCGCGGCGTTGCGGGAGCCGTTCATTGTCGACGGGAAAGAGGTCTATGCCTCGGCGAGCATCGGGATCGCGGTTGCGACGCCGGACCTGAGCCCATCAGAGCTGCTGCGCAACGCCGATACCGCGATGTACCAGGCGAAAGCGCGCGGGAAGGCGCGGTATGAGCTCTTCGAGGCGAGCATGTACGCCGAGACGCTGGCGCGGCTGGAGATGGCGGCCGAGCTCCGCCAGGCGGTCGAGCGCAACGAGCTGTCGCTGCGCTACCAGCCGATCCTCGACCTGGCGAGCGGCGCGATCGTGGGCGTCGAGGCGTTGCTGCGTTGGGAGCATCCGCGGCGTGGGACGCTGACGCCGCCGGAGTTTATGGCGGTGGCCGAGGAGACTGGGCTCATCGTGCCGATTGGGCGATGGGTGTTGAGAGAAGCGTGTCGCCGCGCGCGACGCTGGCAGCTCGCGCACCCGCGCGTGCTGCCGCTCACCATCAGCGTCAACTTCTCGGCGCAGCAGATCCAGCATCCGACGCTCATGGAAGCGCTGCGATCGGCCCTCGTCGAGTTCGAGCTGCCGCCGTCGACGTTGGTGCTCGAGGTCACGGAGAGCGCGCTCATGCAGCAGACGGATCTCATGCTGACGCACTTGCGGGCGCTCAAGACGCTGTCCGTGCGGGTGGCGATCGACGACTTCGGCACCGGGTACTCGTCGCTCGGCTCGCTGCGGCAGTTTCCGATCGACATCCTCAAGATCGCGAAGCCGTTCGACGATGTGGGGCGGGCCATCATCGGGCTTGGGCAGACGCTCAAGCTGCAGACGAGCGCTGAAGGGATCGAGTCCGAGGGGCAGCTTGCTCAGCTACGCGTGCTGGGCTGCCACCTCGGGCAAGGGAACTACTTCTCGCGTCCGATTACCGCCGACGCGATGGATACGCTGCTCGAAACGCCGCTCTCGGCCGCCGTTCCTCAGCCGGTCGTGTAGCGAACCACGACTGGGCGATGGGTCTTGAGCGACTCATCGACCGCATCCGCCATCGCATTTCTCCGCTCGTCCAGCGTGGCATCGGCCGGGACATCGATCGCCGGCTTCTCGCTCGGCAGGGCGCACGTTACGAGGATCGTGATCGGGTTGAACATGCCGATCGTCACGATGCTCACCAGCGTGTTCGCCGGCGTCTGGCCCCTTCTCACCTTCGCCAGGCCATCCTGGCACTGCGCTGCCGCCTGGGCCACGGTGGCCGGCACTACACCATATACGAACGTTGTCGCCCACTGCTTTGCGGCGGTGACGCGCGCCGACATCGACGTTGAGTCTTGAGCTTGGGCGGACGTGATCGAGATCACACTGAGGAGGAGAGCGATTGCGCGGCGCATACGAGCGACTCCGAGAACTTGGTGCGGGATCGAAATGCCAGTGCATCGAGGTGACTGCATACTACACGTGCTCGATCACCTGACTTGCTCACTCGTGCGCGCGCACGCCTTCGGCGTGACGCGCATCACACGAGACGCGCGCATGCGCATGTCGCAGTACGCGATGTCGCTGAGTGAGACGCGAGATGCGTCGTGTACGTTAGCGGCGACACGTTCGGGGACTCGCGATAGCCGCCCGCGGACGCACGCGCATGTCGCAGGTGCGCGATGCCGATGAGTGAGACGCGAGATGGGTGCTAGGAGCCGCAGGGGAACCTGCCCACCTTCGCGTGTGCGTTAAGCCACCGCCCGTTCGGAGACTCGCGATAGGCGCCCGCGAAGGCACGCGCATGTCGCAGGTGCGCGATGCCGATGAGTGAGACGCGAGATGGGTGCTAGGGCCGCAGGGGAACTTGCCCGCCTGCGCGTGTGCGTTAAGCCACCGCCCGTTCGGGGACTCGCGATAGGCGCCCGCGAAGGCACGCGCCTGTCACAGGTGCGCGATGCCGATGAGTGAGACGCGAGATGGGTGCTAGGGCCGCAGGGGAACTTGCCCGCATGCGCATGTGCGCTAAGTCACGGCCCGTTGGCGGCTCGCGATGGGCGCGATGGGCGCGATGGGCGCGATGGGCGCGATGGGCGCGATGGGCGCGATGGGCGCGATGGGCGCGATGGGCGCGATGGGCGCGATGGGCGCGATGGCGATTATGCGTTCGCCGAAGGCGACGCGCACAAAAAAGGGGCCGCGTGCCATGTCGACACGCGGCCCCGAGATGCGGCTGCGGTTACTTCGCCGGAGCGCCCGCCATCCAGCGCTTCACACCCTTATGCCCCGAGCATGCCCCTGACCGCACGCTGCCGTCCCAGAACATACCGTCGGTGCACTGCGCGATGGCGCCAACGGAGTCGGCAACCGCCCCGGTCTTCGTAGGCTTAGGTGCCGTCGCGGGAGCTGGAGTCTGATTGGGGATCTTGCCGCCTCCAGGCGTGCTGGTAGTCATGGCACCGGAGGGCGATGCCGTAGCCGTAGCGATGCCGCCATGGTGAGAACACGCCCCTTGCCCACCCTTAGAGGTGGTCCCGTCCTTACACGTGACCATCGGTGCCGTAGCCGTCGACTGCGCCCTCACCACCTTTGGCGCGAGCACGATCGCGCCAACGATGCATGCCGCTCCCATCATGAGTTGCCGCATAGCCTCTCCTATTTTCTGAAAACGTGCGCCCAGGTCGGATCTATTGTCAACCACGCGGGCGTGAGATAGAACCCAGGGACTTTCTCGGCGACCGCGAGCGCCGCCGCCGCACTGTCGCTCTGGCCGGCCAGCATCCAGATGCGCGCCAGTAACATCTCGGTATAGGGCCCATTCTGCCGATCAGTCGCGATGGGATCGGCCGCCACAGCTTGCCGTCCATGGCGTACCGCATCCTCACGCCGCCCTTCATACGCCTCGGCCACGCCGAGCAACGCAATATCCTGAGCGCCGGTCCCTTGCGCCGCAGCCAGCGCAGTGTCGGCGTACGCCTTCGCCGCATCCGCCCGCCCGCGCAACCAGTAGGTGTGCGCGAGCGCCAGCGCCCAATCCCGCCGCGAGTTTTCCCCGGGCCCCAAGCCCAAAAGCGCCCGCTGCTCGGCGTCATCGAGCACCCAGTACAGGTCGTACGTCGTCGCGACGTACGCGAAAAGCGCCGCCGAGTCGACGCGCGTGCTCGCATCGTGCAGAACACGCCGCGCGCCTTGGAGATCGCCGCCCATGAGATACGTCATGGCGTCGAGCTCGATGATCTCGAAGTTGGTGGGCGCGACGTCGAGCGCCCGCTCGAGGGTAGCGCGCGCACCGCCCAAGTCACCTTGCCCACGCAGCGCATACGCCTTCGACTCCAGCAGCGCGAGACTCGTCGGATCGACACCGAGCCCATGCTCGGCCGCCTCGCGCGCACCGGCGAAGTCGCCTTTGCGATTGAGCGCATCGGCGAGTCGCGTGGCCGTCAACACGGATCGTGGATCGAGCGCCAGCGCATGGCGCAGCCGCTCGATCGCCGCATCGAGCCTCCCCATGTTGATCTCATTCACGCCGGCCGCCGTGAGCAGCTCGACGTTATCAGGCGCGGCCGCGAGCCCGATCGAATCCTCCGACAGCGCCCGCGCGAAATCGCTCGGGCCATTCGCGTAGTAGGCGCCGAGCGCTTGGTGTCCCTCGGGAAGCGCCGGGCTAAGCCGCAGGGATCGCTCGGCCGCCGTCCGCGATTCGGCGAGCACGGATGGCGACGCGTCCGCCAGGTACAGGCGCGAGTCGACGAGCGACAGCCGCGCCCAGGCGGCGGCGAACGATGAGTCGAGCGCAACGGCCTGGCGGAACGCGGCAGCCGCCTGTCGCGCCACTTCGGCCGACGGTGTCGCCGTCCCGGCCGTGATCGTGCGCGGCAGCAACGCCAGGCCCTGAAGGTAGGCATCGTGCGCCGCGATGTTCTCGGTCAGGCGAGCGGTCATCTTGCGCTTGGCGCTGGTGCCCAGCGCGAGGCCGAGCTCCGAGGCGACCTGGCCGGCGATGTCGGCCTGGACGGAGAACACGTCGGAGGGATTCGCCTCGAACGCTTGCTTCCACGTCGTCGTCGGCGCCGGCGACGACGTCACTTCGACCAGCTCGGGACTCACACGCACGTGGGATGCGCCGTCCCAGCTCACGGTGCCGACGAGGAGGTAGCGGACCCCGAGCTCGTGCGCGATCTGCTGCAGGGTCTTCTCCGTGTGGCGATACTGCTCCGAGCTGCCGGTCGCGATGACGCTGAGCCCGGCGATCGACGAGAGCTTCCCGCGGAGCTCATCGGTCAGCCCCTCGGCGAAATACTCCTGGGTGCTGGCGCCGATGTTGTTGAAGGGGAGCACGGCCAAGACTTTCGACGTGCCACCGCGGGCCGGCCACCGGGCAACGAGCAACGTCAGCGCGGCGACGGCGATGCCCACCGCGATCCACGCGACGTACGGTCGGCCACGCGGCGGTTTCATGCCCGCGGACAGGGATTGCGCGAACTCACCGGCCGTGGCGAAGCGATCGGCGGGCATCGGTTGCAGCGCCTTCCGTAGCGCCAGGTCGACCGCTTCAGGGACTGACGGGCGATCTTTGCGCACGGACACCGTACCGGTCCAGAGACCGGTCGGCGGCACACCGGCGAGCATCTCGTAGAGCACCGCCGCCAGGCTGTACACGTCCGTGCGTCCATCGATCGACCGCTCGGCGTGCGCTTGCTCGGGGCTCATGTACCGCGGAGTCCCGATCGCCATGCCGACTTCGGTCAGCGCATGATCCCCGTCACCAGGGTTGACGGCCCGCGCGATGCCGAAATCCGCGACCAGCGCATGGCCGCTCGACAGGAGAATATTTTCGGGCTTGATGTCGCGATGGATCACGCCGTGCTGGTGCGCGTACTCGAGCGCATCGGCGACCTCGCGCGCAATTTGCACGGCGTTCTCGACCGGCAGCTGCTTTTGACGATTCAGCCGCGAGCGGAGCGTCTCGCCGTCGACATACGGCATCGTGAACCACAGCAGCCCCTGGGCCTCGCCGGAGTCGTGCACGGCGAGGATGTGCGGGTGCTGCAGGCGCGCGGCGAGCGTGATCTCGCGCCGAAAGCGCGCGGGTCCGAGGCTCGCGGCCAGTGGCTCGTGCAGCACCTTGAGCGCGACGGAGCGATCGTGCTTGTGATCGTGGGCCAGAAATACGGTCGCCATGCCGCCGCGACCGATCTCGCGATCGACCGTGTATGCTGGCCCAAGCCCGGCTTGCAGTTGACTTAAGAGCTCGCTGCTCACCGCAGCAAACTATTCGATCACCTCATAGTGGTCGACATGGTTGTCCCGCTCCACGAGAAAGCGATCGTCCTCGGGATAGAACACGGCGCGTTCGGGCGTGGGACCGGCGAACGCGCGGACGGCGTCCCAACCGTCCCACAGGGACACGAGAAAGAACTCGGTCTTGCCGTCGCGCTCCCGGCGGAGCGCGATCACGCCCTTGTTACCCGGCGTTGCCTTGTACTCGCGAATACCGGTCTTTCGGAGGTATTCCACATACGCATCGCCATCGCTCGCCTTCGTTGCCCCACGCCAGGTCCGCGCAATCATCTCCGCTCCTATCGAAACGTTCCGGGACTGACTTCGTACACCCGATGATAGGAACCAATCTCGTCTTCGGGTCGCCAGATCCCGAGCTGCTGTTCCCACCGAACGGGATTGAGCCGGCGGCCGCGGAGCGTGACGAATCCGGCCGCGCGCTTTGTGATCACACCGAGCTTTCGGAGATCCGCCAGGCCGCGGATGGCGGTCGCATGGCGCTCAGCCACAAGTCGGCGGGCCGAGAGCGGGCCGATCCCGGGTACCCGCATGAGCGTCTCGTAGTCGGCCGTTGTCACCTCGATTGGGAACGACGCCGGATGCGCGAGGGCCCAAGCGCACTTGGGGTCGGTTACGAGTGGGAGATGACCGGTGTCGTCGTAGACGATCTCGCCCGGTCCGAATCCGTACTGGCGCAGGAGATAATCCACCTGATACAGCCGCTGCTCTCTCAGAGCGGGTGTCGCCCGCGTGTTCTCCATGGGCGTGTCGCGGATGGGGCGGAATGCGGAGAAATGCGCGTGATGAATTCCGCCTCCGGCATAGAGCGCCGTCACGCGGCCGACGATCGAGCGATCATCATCGGGCGTGGCACCCACGACGAACTGCATCGTCATCCCGGCAACACCACCGGGCGCCAACAGGTCGCGCCGCTTCCCATCTCGCTCGGCTTCGCGTGCGAGATTGACAAGCGTGCGTGAGCGCTCCAAGCTGACCAGCGTTTCTCCGAGACTCTTCTCCGGCGCGATCTGCTCTAGCGTCTGACCGCACGGGGTCTCGAGGTTGATCGACACGCGACTCGCGAGTGCTGTTAGCCGCTCGATCTGCGCCGGTTGACCGCCCGGCGGCATCTTCACGTGCACGTAGCCCGAGAATTTGTGCTTGACTCGCAGCAGTTCGAGCACGGTGATCAGGTCATCGATCACCTTCTGCGGGCGGCCGGGGATGCCGGTGGTAATGAACAGCCCCTCGCACCAGCCCTTAGCCCTCGCCGCGAGGAAGATCTTGACAAGCTCCTCGGGCTTGAGGAGCGTCCGCGGCATGTTCCGGTCGCGGCGCATGGGACAATAGTGGCAGTTGTAGCTGCAGGCATTCGTCATGAGAATGCGCAGCAGCGTCGTCTTCCACCGTCCGACTCGCACCTGTCTGATATTCAGCGGTCGCAGCGCGCCGACCGACTTCGTATTGCGCAGCCGCGGCGGTGGCGGTCCCTCGCGATCGTCGGTCGCCAGATCTGTCAGGATCGCGAGCTTCTGTTCGAGCGGAAGATCCTTCTCCACCCCAACACTGTACCCGAAGATATCCCGAAAGTCAACAGGGCGCACCCCCGGATGCGAGAGACCCCGAGGATTTCTCCCCGGGGCCCACGCCAACCTCGCAAGTGTCTCTAAACTAAGCAATCGCACTCGTGCGGGCAATGGCGCTAGCTAGCGTGCCCGGAGCGGGACTCGAACCCGCACGATCCTTTCGGATCGCCAACTCGCGAGGTTGGCGTGTCTACCAATTCCACCACCCGGGCACTCTGCGCTCTGGATGAGATTGGATGCTGCGACACACGCCCAACAAATCGTTCGCAACTAGCTAGCGACCCGAATCTGATAGACTCGAGCCGCTAGCCCGTCATCGTTTCGTGGCGCTGCGTAGCGTATCCCACGATGAGCCCGAGGATCGCGCCGGGTAGCATGATCTGCCAGTAGTAAGGTTTCTGGCCACTCGATACCTGCAGCAGACACACGCCGTACGCGAGCAAGAGTCCGACGGCGAGCCCGAATGCCAGACCGAGTGGGAATGAGTGGACCTTGCGGGCGAAGACGCCGATCAGCACGCCCGTGATGAGTCCCTTGATGGTCGAGCCGATGACGATGCTGACGATCAGTGGGGCGGTTTCGGGGGCCGAGACGAGCGCGGAGAGGCCGTCGAAGATGCCGAGCGCGCCGCCGAGGATGAGGCCGTACAGTGGAGTTTTCATGCGCTCTATTCCACGAATAGAGCCGAATCCTTTAGCGCCAGGCGATGAACAGCACGCGCATGACCATGTAGGCGCCGACGAGCGCGAGAGCGACCGCGTGTTTGCCGGCCAGCCGCGCCAAGCGCTCACCGAGAGGCTCGTGATAGACCGAGACCGGTTCTCCAGCGAGATGCCGGGCAACGTCAGCGGCGAGCGCTTGCACACTCTGGTAGCGATCGTCCGGATGCTCGGCCGTGGCCGCCAGAGCAATCGCATCGACCGCCGGATGCTCGCCGGAGCACAGGCACTCGAGAACAGCGCCGAGCGCATAGATGTCGGTGCGCGCGTCGCACAGGTCCGCGTGTCCGTCGAGCTGCTCGGGCGCCATGTACCCGGGCGTGCCCACGACCGTGGCGGCCGCAGTCTCGGGATCGCCGAGCACCCGTGCAGTCCCCCAGTCGAGCACGAGCACTTCGCCGAACGCCCCGATCATCACGTTCTCGGGCTTGAGATCGCGATGGATGACACCGGCCGCGTGCGCGAACGCGATCGTTTCGCAGATGCGGAGAAAGATGCGCAATTTCTCGTGCGACTCGGCCGCGGTCGCGGCGTACTCGTCGAGCCGCGCCCCGCGCACGTACTTCATGACATAGTACGGCCGCCCATCGCCGAGCACGCCGTAATCGTGCACGGGCACGAGGCCGGGATGCTCGAGCCGCGCCAGGATGCGAGCTTCCCGCGCGAGCCGCTCGGCCCTCGCGTGATCCTCAACGCTCAGCACCTTGATAGCGACCTCGCGCTCGAGCGCATGGTCGAGCGCCACGTACACGGTGCCCATGCCACCGCGCCCGATGATGTTTCGAATTTCGTATCGTGTCCCGGTCAGGTCGGGCCAGTCCGTGAGTCCCCGGAGGTGCTCGACCATCGCATCGGAAAGTCTCATCATGCGCCGAGCAGCGCGCGCGTTTCGCGGCGCAACGCCGCTCCGCGGCGCGTCGATGCAGCGCTGCGCGCTGCTCGACTGGTCGGTTCGCCTCCGGGGGGCAAACCCCAACTACGCCCCCCGGACCCCCCAAGACCACGAACATCTCCACTTGCATCGGAAAGTCTCATCATGCGCCGAGCAGCGCCCGCGTTTCGCGGCGCAACTCCTCATCTGTAACCGTGAGCGTGCGAAGGCGATCCAGCACGGCCAATCGTAACGCACGGCGTGCTGCCGCGAGATAATTTGTAATCTGGGAGACAGGTAGGTCGAACTCGGCCGCCAGCTCGGCGTATGTCGGTCGCGCTGCGAGCTCAGCGCCCTTGACGTCGTAGCGCAGGAACACACGGTACACAATTTCGCGCCCTTTGGCGGCGAACTGCAGACGCAGGATCGCCAACGCGTCAGCGAGCACGGCACGAACCCACTCGCGCTCAAAAATCTGATCTGGCGCTGGCTCCTGCCCCGTCAGCGCTACTATGGCTACACCGCCACCCCGTTTCGCCCGGCGTCGGGACGCGTGCGCATTGCGCACGTGGCCGTCGACGCAGAGACGCAAATACGTGCGAAAGCGCGATCGCGTCGGATCGTAGCGCTCCAACACGGGCACGAGGAGCGCGCGTGTGAAGAATCCCTGAGTCAGGTCTTCCGCGTCAGGCTGGTCGAGCTGCCATCGCGCCGCGATATACGCGCACACGGGCCGCCAGTATCCCTCGGCCACGACGCCGAGCGCGCGCGAGCGGGTTTCCGTATCAGCGCTGCCGAGCGCTTCGATGACCGACAGGCGTGTCGCGGGAAAGACCGTGTGCATGGGGGGACGAAGATCCTCGCCCTGGTGACGTTGCGCTAGTGCGGAGTCACACTGTCCTCACCAGGCGTGATGACCCACGATGCACCGTCGCTCTTGACAACCCACCCGGCGGGAAGCGCCAGCGACCAATCTCCGGCTTGCCATTTTTTCGCGGACGCCAACCGTCCCGGCGTGAAGGCCTGTCCTTCGAGCGGCACACGCATCTCTGTCCAGTCCGCGGTGACGAGCCCACCGTTCGGCACCAGCAGCTCGGCGCCGTCGTTGGTTTTCCACGTCAGGTTCGGCATGACATTGCCGTTGGCGCCGAGCGAGACCTGCGCACGGTAGTCGAACGAGATGTACACGACTTTTGGCCGGATGCGCACCGTGGGCCCCGTCACGAACACCGCGGTCAGCGAGTCCACTTGCGCTTTGCGCTTCGCCCAGCGCGCTTGCTCGGCCGCAACAATGTCTGCTTCGTTGTATCGCTTGCCGACGGTGGCTTCGAGCACGAGCGCGCCGAGGTCGGTCGTGTCGGTCAGTCCCTGCCGCCAGCCGGGGCGCACACGATCGAGCAGGAATGCGTACGCGGTCCCGGTCAGATAAGGGAAGCGTCTCACCCACGACTGCTGTGGTGCCTCCGGCGCGCGCAGCACGGCAACGAAGCCCACGGAGTCCGTGAGATCCCATCCGGTATATTCGGGCAGGCCCTCGGATAGCTCGAGGGCGAGCTCGCGACGGCGCTCCTCCGGCGAGGCTCCGCCGATCCTGTGCGCGCGAAAGACCAAGGCTGCCGGCAGCGCCCCATCGACCCCCGACAGCGCGTCAGCGAGTGCGGCGATTTCCATACGGAGCCACAGCCGCCCGGACGGCCCGTCGAGATAATCGAAGCCGCTTCCGTTCACGGGCTCATTTGGCCGCGGCAACACGCTCGGCTGCATCACGTGCATCGCTTCGTGAATCAAGAGACGCGATGCGGCGGTGAGATCGCTCGGGAGCGGAAGTACGACCATGGCCCATCGGCGCCCCCACCGGTCGATCGACGTGTTCGCGGGCGCAACCCCGGCCGGAAGCGGCCCGACCCACAATGAGTCGGTGGTCATCGTGTACCCGGTGGTGTCGGGCTTGCGCGTGAGATATACGCGCTGGCCGTCGACGCCCATCCAATCCAGCGTGTCGAGCCGCGTGTTCCACAGGCGGCCGCCGTCGCGCACGAGATCGGCCCGCGCCGCGTGCACGGCGGCGGCGAATCCAAGCGCGGCCAGTTTACTCAGCGCGAGTAGCACTGGCCGGCAAATGCTCTTGGAGGTAGCGAGTCAGTAAACCGTACAGATGCCGGGAGGTGTTCTCGCCCTCGCAGATGCAGTGCGTGCGATTCGGGTAGTCCATCATCGTGAACTGCTTGTCCGCCGCCACGAGCGCGTTGATCAGCGCCTCGCTGTTCTGGAAGTGCACGTTGTCATCGCCTGAGCCGTGTACGACCAGCAGGTCGCCACGGAGGCCACCGACGTAGGAGAGCGGCGAGGCCTCTTTATACTGTTCGGGGTTCTCGTCAGGCAACCCCAAGTATCGCTCGGTATAGATCGTGTCGTAGAACCGCGAGTCGGTCACCGGGGCGACGGCCATCCCCATGCGATACAGCTCCGGCGACCTGAAGAGAAGATTGAGCGTCATCGTGCCGCCATTGCTCCAGCCCCACACGCCGACGCGCGTGGCATCGGCCCAGCCACGGCTCACGAGCGCCTTCGCCGCACCCGCTTGATCTTGTGACTCCAATGGGCCCGAGTGCTTGTAAATCGCCTTGCGCCATGCACGGCCGCGGGGCGTCGGTGTGCCGTGATTGTCGACCGAAGCCACGACATAGCCGAGCTGCGTCAGCATGAGATGCCACAGGTATTGCTGACCGCCCCATTGGTCGAGCACCGTTTGGGCAGCCGGACCGCCGTAGACAAAGAAGAGCACCGGATATTTTTTCGTCGAGTCGAACCCGGGCGGCTTCATGATCCAGGCATCTTGCCCGTCCAATCGCGAAAACTCGACGGGACCACGAGCCAGTGCACTGACCGTATGCGCGAGGCGTGAGTTATCCGTCACCGTTCGCGTGACGCGATGATCGGCCAGCCGAACGATCTCGATCACCGGCGGCTTGTCAAACGATGACCACTCGTGAATCGCCCACTTGGCGTCGGCCGAGAGCTCGTAGTCGTGCACACCGGGCTCGGACGCCGGCGTCACGCGCTCGGCCCGCCCCGTCCCGTCGAGCTTCGCGCGAAAGAGGTACAGTTGCGTCGCATTCTCGGGCGAGGCCGTGTAGTAGATGACGCCGCCCGCCGAGTCGACGCCGACCGTGTAGGCCTGGCCGAACGGACTGTTCGGCGTTGCGACATCGGCGTTTGCCGGTGAGATCGCCTTCGTCGTGCGACCGTCGCGCGAGATCATGTAGAGCCGGCGCCAGCCATCGCGCTCGCTGACCCACAGGAAGCGCTGCCCGCGCTCGAACCATCGCATGTCGTCGACCGCGTCGACCCAGGCGCTATCGCGCTCGGTGAGCACCGTCGTGAGCGCGCCGGTGCGGGCGTCGCCGAGGATGATCTGGTTCTCGTTCTGCACGCGATTCATGCGCTGGACGACGACGGCATCGTTCGTCCCCGCCCACATGAGCCGCGCGATCAGGAACGCGCGTGGATCGCCGGGCAGCGCGAGCCAACGCGTGGCGCCACCGGTGGCATCGACGATGCCAACGCGGGCCGCGGAGTTCGGCGTGCCCGCCTTTGGGTACTGAACGGGATTGATATACGAGTACAGCGAGTCCGTGTCGTCGATGAGATCGTAGTCGTGGACGCCGGAGTCATCGAGCTGCCAGTAGGCGATGCGGGCGCCGTCCGGGCTCCAACGGAAGCCATCGCGATCGTTGAGCTCTTCTTCATAGACCCAGTCGAAGGTCCCGTTGATAATCGTCGGCGACCCGTCAGTCGTGAGCGCCGTGATGTTGCCGTCGGCGACGTTCTCGACGTAGAGGTTGTGCTCGCGCACGTAGGCCACGCGGCTGCCGTCGGGCGAAAACTTCGCGAACATGAGTGTCGAGGGCTTGGCGGGGCCGCCGAGCTTCCGCAGGGTGCCGGCGGTGAGATCGTACACCCAGTAGTCGCCGCGCGTGTTCTGTCGCCAGACGCGGGCGGAGTTCGTGAACAGCAATAATTTCTTTTCGTCCTGCGAGAACGTGTATTCCTCGATGGCCAGCTCTTGATTCGCGCCGGCCGGAACGAGTTTGTCGGCCGGCACCATGACCGAGCGAGCTCCGGTCGCCGCATCGTAGCGCACCAGATCACCGCCGCGCGTGCCCCGCTCGAATACGGTGTACGCCGGTGATTTCGGGAGCCATTGGAGGCCGCCGCTGCGATCGGGCGCGAAGTCGCCCGAGAACAGTCGGTCCATCGTGACCCGTGCCGGGTCCGACTGCTGGGCGCCGGCGGTCGCGCCGGCGACGAGCAGGGCTACAAGATATTTATAGCACGCGCGATCAAGACGGTGACCGTCGTGAACGCGATCGTGGCTTGCAGCATCATGAGTACTTTCGCCCATTGGGACAGCACCGGGGTGTCAGTCGGTGAGAATGCCGTGCTGGTCGTGAACGCGAGAAAGAGATAGTCGATGAAGCCCGGCCGCCAGCCCGGCGTCTTCTTCATGAACTGCGGAAAGTAGAACGCCCCATCTTGATGCCCGCGCGATTCCCGCACGTTCGGGCCGCCAGCGTCGAGCTTCCAGTACCAATAGGCGAACACGAGCACGTTTGTCACCCACAAGTCCGCCGCGGCCTTGAGCAGCGCCTGCGGTGGCTCCTTGTGCGTCGGCAGCGCCGCCGCCAACGATAACACTGCCGCGATCAGCTCCGCCGTAATAATTACGGCGAGCACCACGCTCATCGAGTGATTAACCTCGTGGAGCCCACGTCGTCTGGCGTAAATGATGGGGACCAACAACACGCACACGATGACGAGCAGCAGCCACGGGGGCCCAGCCGTCATCGAGGGCGGTAGCGCGAACTGAAGCAACCCGATGGCCAGCAACGCGATCGTTGCCGGCCACCGAGGTTCAGGCGCTAGCCTTTGAGATATTTCGCGAGAAACGCTGTCGTGCGCTGCCATGCGTCGTCGGCCGCGGCCTTATCGTAGTGCTGGCCGGACGGATTGGCGAAAGCGTGTTGGGCGCCGTCGTAGACCTTGACCTCGACGATCCGGTGTTCCGCCTCGAGGGTAACCTCCATCTTTTTGACGCTGTCCACCGGGATGCCGCCATCGGCGCTGCCGTAGAGGCCGAGGAACGGCGGCATCTTGGCGAGCTTCCCGGGATCAGTCACCGGCGTGCCGTAATACGCGACGTCGGCGTCGATCTGCGACGCATCGTTGAGCGCTTCCTGTATGCTCCACGCCCCGCCGAAGCACCAGCCGAGCACGCCGACTTTCTTGGCGCCGTGGGATTTCACGTACGAGACGGCGGCGTTCAAGTTCGCCAGCGCGTCGGCCGGATTGTGCACGACGTCGATCACCAGATTCCGCGCGTCGTCGGGCGTCTGCGCCGATTTCCCATGATAGAGATCGACGGCGAGCACGGTGTAGCCTTCGCCGGCGAGCCGGCGGGCTTCCATCCGGACGTTGTCGTTCAACCCCCACCATTCGTGGATCATCACGACCGCCGGGCTGTGCCCCGACCCTTTCGGGTGCGCGAGATAACCCGTCGTTGAACCCGCGTATGCGACC